>Ga0255336_100510_pt1 | contig 57620 bp, 79 predicted proteins | sample MeOH1_35cm_T3_17_FD_189102 | JGI IMG/M metagenome (GOLD analysis project Ga0255336, IMG submission 189102) | Sandy soil microbial communities from University of British Columbia, Vancouver, Canada - MeOH1_35cm_T3_179 | ecosystem: Engineered > Artificial ecosystem > Sand microcosm > Unclassified ... | reverse complement strand
TGGCCGAGCAAAAGTGCTTCGTGTGCCATCGGCCGCTGACCGACGAAGAGTCGCAGCGCGACGGCATCGGCCCAGTGTGTGCGAAGCGATTCCGCGAGATCGTCGGCTAGGTAGCTCGCCCGGACAATGTCATCTCAGGATGACATTGTCCGGGCCCGGGAGGACAGACAGATGGCAAAGACAAATCAGGCAGCCGTCGTGGTGGGCACGTGTGCGTGTGGTGCGCCGATCTGTATTCAGGCAAGGTATTCAGTCAGCATGACCGGCCCCACCACAATCAAGCGGGTATGTACCGGTTATGAGTGCAACCGCGTCAATGAGATCGTGATCCGCCCGAGTTTCGATGTCAAGCGTGTGGATTGGCACGCGCTCGACTGCGAATGTGGTGAGCCGGTCTATCTGCGCAACGAGTACGGCGGTGGAGCCGGTTTCGGGTTGCCGACCAGTAGTCGGGACTTCGACATGCTGATCGCGCGACCACGGCAGGACTATAAGAACCGGACAGTACGCCACGAGTGCCGCGCGTGCGGTTGCAAGCGACGGATAGCAATCCGGTTCACACCGGACGACAAGCGACAGTACACGCGCGAGATTGAAAGTCGGGTCACGCGTTGCCGTTCGTGCGCCAGACGGCATGTACAGCAGCAAGCGACGGCTACGACATGACGTTGGTTCTCAATGCGACAGAAGCGCTATGTGTGCTCGACAACTTGCGCGCGGCCGAGCTTGAACTACGCAAGCACGAAGGGTAGGCAGATGGCAAAGGCATGGCTAGTTCTAGGGTCTCCGCTCGATATGGTGGTAGTCGAGCGTGAGATGTCATGCGACCGAGCCGGTAAGTGGTACGTGAGCACCCATAACCCGGCGAGTGCGCCACGCTACACGACTGGTGACGGCATCCTGTTCTGGTGTCAGTCTGACGGATTGCGCCACGCGGTCAACCTGTTGACGGCTCACAAAAACCGGATCGAGGAACGGACGGCGCGTATGGTCGCTCACATCACGAACGACGTGTGTGAGGCTGACGGCGCTATCGTGCTCGGCGCCGAGCACGAAACGACGTGAGCGCTGTAGATGAGATGTTCGCCCGGCGGCCCATGAGCCGCCGGCGCCTTGACGAGATCGAGCGCGAGTACAACGAACTATCACAATTGCTGTACTCGCTTCGCAGACAGATAAGCCCGATCGCGCTGTCGGATGAGGCGCAGAAAGCCCTGTCCGATCTAACCAAAGTAGCCAACGAAGTGCCCGAGCTTGTCCACGCGCTGAAGATCGCCGCGGACGGACTCGAAGAGATCGCCAACGAACACGATCGGATCAAATCCGGCGCCATGACGCGCATGTTTCCACCGGTGCATGCACGCGAGACACTAGAACAGATCGGATACGAGGCAGAATGATGAACGACGGACAGCGGGTACTGAGTGGCGAGTCAGCGCATATCGAACGGCTCGGGAACCTGATAGCGCCGTCGTTGCGCAAAGCGACTGAGGACAGCTACACGTACGCGGCCGGGCTCACTGACGGTAGTGTGGTCGTGTTCCATTGTGCCGAGATCATGGGCGATTGGGTGCGTCTGCACTCGCGGCTGCCGGGCGGATTCGTGCTGACGATGCTACGCGGCCCAATTGGCGAGCAGGCAGCCGGCATGGCCGGTAGTCTGGTGTTCATCGGATCACCGGTGTTCCCGCGCGGGCTCGACGTGCGACTGTCTGACATCGTGTGGTGCGCCGACAATCCGTCCGGCGAGCCGTTCCCGGCGGCCGAGTGATGGGCGCGCTGTACCTCTTGCACTACGCGCGACCGCTCGCGAACAGTCACAGCGGCAACAGGCACTATTTAGGATTTGCCGAGCACGACGTAGAACGACGCATCCAACAGCACCACACCGGTCAGGCCGGCGCCGCGTTCACGACGCAAGCGTACCGCGAGGGTATCGCGTTCGACGTGGCGGCCACGTGGGACGGACTCACGAAGCAAGACGAGCGGCACGCAAAGCGCATGAAACAGCTAGCGCGGTACTGTCCGATCTGCCGGCCGGGCCGGACGCGCACAATGCCACCCCAGACGCCCGTAGCGGGCCACAGGGCCGTTGTAGGCGTTGACATGGCCACAGAGTCGGATTACTCCGTTCGGGTGGCTGCCGAGCTTCCTACGGGCATGGTGGTTGAATGGGAAATCATTCCGGGCCCGATCACACCGGCCGCGATCGAGGCCGGTGGCGGCATGATGCGCGTACCGAAGGCGAGGCCAGACGAGCCCATCCCGGACCTTGAAGACCTACCGTTCTAATTGTCACCCCGAGATGACAATTCAGGAGACAGACAGATGGTAGAGATTGCACCGGTGTATCCGCATTGGCACGTGATCGAGCGCCGCGAGACGGTCCCGGATCAGCCCGAATCGCGTACGATCATCGATCACGGCGCGTGCGCGTCGAACGATCTGGCCGCCCGCACGGCGAACAGTCTGGCCGAGTTTGTGGGCTTCGAGATCGAGCACGACGGCCCGCGTCAAGCGCATCAGGTCGGATACGGCTACTGGCTCGTCTACCCGTCCGACCCGTGGTGCCCGGCATACACGGCCGTCGAGCTACGGGAATGCCGGCTGCCGGGATGTGAGGTACAGACCCGGCCATCATGTCCGCACTGTGACGGCAAGCTCGTGGGTGATGGCACGATGTCGGATGGTACCGAGTTGTTCATCCGTAATCGTGTCGGCTGTGCGCAGTGCGACCGGCACTATCCGCGCAAGGACATCAGCCGCGAGACAGCCGAAGGCGGCCCGTGCCCGTTCTGTGACAGCAAGCTCGTAGCGTCCGCGGTATCGAGCGAATCAGATTTCTATACGCCACTCCTGGCATGTTTGGGTTGCGGGCGGATGATCCCACGATCCCTACTCAGTGACCCGGGGATGATAGAGAGCATCCGCGCCAATCGCGAGCGGTTCACGTGACCTGTTGCGTGTGTGGCAACGGCTCGTGTAGGATTGTGGCGCGGACACTTCCGCACAGGGGGCGATCGTGGCGAATGGACTGGTAACCGAACGGCTCAGCCGTCAAGCGTGGCGCGCATCACTGGGCGATGCCGCGGCGACCGCGCCGACGAAGGGTGAGGCCGTCGCTAAGCTAGAGAGCATGGCGGCCGAAGCCCTGAGCGGCGACTATACGCCGTGTGTGGTGAGCCTCCGCGGTCAGGAGGCGATCATCTATCGCGATCCGGTTGCCGGCTGGTGCTACACGATCTCGGGCGACTGCACACACATACCAGCCGGTCGTGTGTCGCTCGGCACCATCAGCCGGGCCGGCGCGATCGAGCGCGCCCGGCTGCACGTAGCACAGAACCTCTACCCGTCAACCAACGGGCTTGACTTGTTGACCGATCCCGGCATGATTCTCGATCACTGCGGCTGGCTCGTGTTCCAGCGAGCCTATGCCCACCGGCGCATCGTGTACAACGATGCCGAGTCCCACCGGTGGGCCATTGAGCAGATGTCGTGCCCGTGGTGCTGGCTCGACACAGCCGAGCGTGACGTGTATAACGCGGCTCGGGCGGCCATTCGAGAACGGCGCGAATCATCTGAGCGGCAGCGTTTCAACGCGGCGTACAGCGGGAGCAAGTGATGGCGATGTCAGAGGTCCGGAGGGCGCGCTACGGCGCGCTGATCCGTTCGGCTGAGCGGTGGCGTGGCGTGTCGATGCTCAACCGATCGCGCGGCAATACTGAACACGCCGACGATGAAGCCCAGATTGTACGGCGCATCACTGCCGTACTCGATCTGTTGCGGATCGATGACACCGGCCACGAACATCACCTAGACGACGCGTTTATCAAAGCGCACGCACGGGACAGCGCTAACGAGTTCGTGGCAGCCGTTGAGGCAGCGTTCCGGGGCAAGATCCCCGGCTGTGCCACTGAATCGCCGGCCGCGCTCAGGGCTCGGCAGCCGAAGCGGCTACGGGGGCAGTCGTGACGATCGAGGAACTAGAACGGATCTTGGATCACGCGTGCTCGGTAGGAGACGACGAAGGCGCGGCACGGATACAGTCACTCCTGGATAGGCTGCACAAGATCGAGGCCCGAAAGATCGAGTTACGACGAATGGGAGCGGTTCCGTGGCAGACGAGATGACCCGTAGCGCCGTGTTCAGTCCCGAGCGGTTGTACCGCTACAGTCTGACGCGGCGGTGGGCAGACGGCCCGATCATGAACGTGATCGGGCTAAACCCGTCCACGGCTGACGAGACGACGGACGATCCGACCATCCGCCGATGCATCGCTCTAGCGAGGCGCAATGGCTACGGCGCGCTGATCATGACAAACCTGTTCGCGTTCCGCGCCACGAGCCCTACCGAGATGAAACAGGCGCTAGAACCGATCGGGATAGACAACGATCCGGCGATATACGCGGCAACGCAGTACGCTAGCGGCATGGTTGTGGCCGCGTGGGGCACGCAAGGCGCGCACGTCAACCGAGGCCGGCGTGTACTGGAACTGTTGCGGTACACGGCCGATGTCTACCCGCTGTGGTGTCTAGGTGTCACGCGCGACGGTCACCCTAAGCATCCGCTGTACCTGCCGAACACGGCCAATCCGATCCGCTACGAAGCCATGGGTACGGCGTACGCCGATGGCGACTAAGGCGCGGACAATGTCATCTCAGGATGACATTTCACGGTCTGACGACGTGCTGTACAGCGTGATGTGGACAAACAACGCCGACGTGATGCGCCAGATCATGCGCGTGTGTTTTCCCGACGCCGGCACCGTGCTTGACCTGACGTACGGACACGGCGGCTTCTGGGATCGAGAGACGCGCGTAGCGGTGACCGGGAACGATATCAAGCCTGACAGCCCGGCCGAGCTACATCACGATTTCCGTGCTATGCCGCTCGCGGATGGCTCGCACGACGTGACGGTCCTGGACATTCCGTACCACACCGGCGAGGGCCGCGGTAAGCGCTCAGTGATGGGCGGCCGATTCGATTCCTACAGGAACGTCCGCGAGCTTGACGCCGCGTTGCGAGCCGGCTGTGCGGAAGCTCGGCGGCTCGGGCGGCTCGGCGCGGTGGTCAAGGTTCAAGACTACATCTGCTCGTCACACGTGCTAGAGATGACACAGATTGTGCGCGCCGTACTGGGCAAGCCGTACGAAACGGTAACCCTGGCACGGCGCGGTAAGATCACGGCGCCCAATTGGGACGTCGAGCATCAGCTATCGGCGTACCGCAACGCGGCGACGTTTCTGGTCTACCGGTGGGGCAGTCAAACACACAAACGACGTAAGCCGGCCAGTAATATCCGAGTGCTGCCGCGGCAACAGCCGGTGACCTGTAGCCGTTGCGGCAGTCGCATGGCACGAGTCGCCGGCAGCCACCACTGTCAGCGGTGCGTCACACTCCCGGGCATGGGTGGCAACGGGTAGAGTACACTTGTGCTCGGAGGTTACGATGCAAACCAAGGACGTTCCGTTCACGTGCCGATTTTGCGGCAGGGAACAGACCGGCTCACCCGGCAGACGGTACTGTAGCGATCAATGCCGGAGCTACGCGTACCGACGACGGAAGTACCGAGCCGGGCTGATCCGTACGCGCTCGGGCTGGAAGGATCGAGAGAGCCGTCACGCCACGGCGACGGCATAAGAGTGGCCGGCCCGTGAGGGGGCCGGCCACTACAGGGGGGCAAGCCGCTGGCGAGGCGGCGCCGTGCCCATTGTACCAGATTCATAGGGGGAAGACATGGCCGAAGGATCGCGATTCCGAACAGCATCACGTCGCAATATCGTCTCTAAAATCCTGATCGATGGCGTATCAGGTAGTGGTAAGTCGTTGACATCGTTGCTGATCGCCCGTGGCATCGTTGGGCCAACCGGCCGTATCGGCGTGCTCGACACACAGAACGGCCAGATCCGGCGCTACTCTGACGTAACGCCGTTCGGCATCATCACGCTACGCGGCGACTACAACCCACAGCGGTTTATCGACGTGATCGAAGGTGATGCCATCGCGGCGAATCTAGACTGTCTGATCATCGATAGCGCGACTCACGAGTGGTCAGGCAAGGGCGGCTGTCTGGAACTGGCAAAGCGAGCCAATGGTCCGGACGACTGGAAGACGGTAAGCCCGCTCCATCAGGCGTTTCTCGAAGCGATCGTGCAAGCACCATTCAATGTGATTGTCACGTGCCGGACTAAAACGCTGTGGGAGTACCGTCCAGACGAGCGCGGGCGAATCAAGCCGTACCGGATCGGTACGGACGCCATTCAGCGCCAGGAGTTTGAATACGACTTTGACGCATGGTTCCGGCTCGACATCGATCACGTGGCAAGCGTCGAGAAATCGACATACGGCGAGTACATCCCGGCTGGCCACTCGATCAGGCTGCCAGGGCTGCACGTAGGCTACGCTATCGCGGCGTGGATCGATGGCGTACCGCTCGACGTCCTGCCATCGATCGACGGTGGCGAGATAGGCGAGACGATGCAAACGACGTTTGCCCCGTCTTCTTCTGACGATGATGGCGCGGACTACGAAGACGACTCGTTCGGCAACGAGGACGACGACGGCGAGCCGGAGTACGATGCACGAGCCGACAGGACACCGGCCCCAAACTCGCCGGCGCCGGCGAGGACAGCACCGGCGAATACTCGTGGTACTGCAACTGCCGCGAGCCGTCCGGCGTCCGCTACGGATCAGACTGCCCGTACCACCGGTGGGCGCTCGACTGATAGCCCTTTACCCGCGGCGACATCAGCCACGCGTGGCGGTGGGCGCTCGGCTGGTGCCAGTGTGCGCCCGAGTGGTTCCGCGACAACAGCACCGGCGGCCCGTCAGACGCCCGTAGCGGGCCGTGGGGCATCGGATCGTAGCCGAGTGGCTACAGACAGCCCGGACGACACAGCGGCCGACTCTGAGCCCATTACGGGCGAGCCACCGTCTGAGCAGTGCGTCACGTGCGGTGCGCACGTGTTCCCGGCCGAGCTATACGAAGTGGCCGGCACGTCGTTCAAGGGACAGGTACTACTGCGTCAGTCGCGCGATCAGTTCGGCGGCAACGTGTATTGCGCGGAACACTATCTCGTGCAGGTTCGCAAGCGACGGCGCCAGACGGCATCGGCCCCGGCTGCCACGAGTTAGCCTATTGCGTGTGTGGTAACGGACGGATATACTGTTGTCTGACGTTGCCACACACGCACAGGAGACAGACAGATGGCAGACCGCATCATGCCGCGCCGGCCGAGCGCTCAGCGCGTAGAGCAAGCACAGACCAGGATTCTTCCGAAGCGACGCGCTGAGATCCTGAACGGTGTCGGGCGAACGATCAACACGTACGCGTTCCCACAGCGGCCGGCGCCGCTCGCGGACTCGAAGACGCTGGCAATCATCGGACCGTCCGGTACGATCGCTCAGCGATTCCCGGGCTACGAAGCTCGTGAGCCACAGATCCGTCTGGCGCTAGCGATCGAGGCAGCCATCCGCGATCGGAAGCACTTTGCCGCGGAAGCCGGTACCGGCGTTGGCAAGTCGTTCGCCTACCTTGCTGCCGCGCTAGCCTCGAAGCGCAAAACGGCCGTAGCCGTGCCGACGCTCGCGCTGATGGATCAGTTGCTATCGAAGGACATACCGTTCCTGAGCATGGCCGGCGTGATCCCGGGCGGCTTTACGTACGCGCTACTGAAGGGCCGCGCGAACTATCTGTGTCTGCACAAGTACGAACAGTTCAAGGAGAACCCGACATTCGAGAACCGGCAGGACGCTGGCGTCTGGCGAACCGTGCAGACGTGGACAGACGAGACACGCGACGGCGATACCGGGAAACTTACGATCGCGCTACCAATGGCGATCAAAACCGAGATCACGGCGACGTCTGACGAATGTCTAGGCGAGACGTGCCCGGCCTATGACCGCTGCTACGCCGAACAGGCCAAAGCGCGAGCGGCCGGTGCCGATCTGATCGTGACGAATCTGGCTATGCTGATGCGCGACATCAGTCTCCGAGCCGATACGGACGACATGGCGTCGATTCTGCCGGACGGCATCGAAACGCTCGTGATTGACGAGTGCCACCGTCTCGAAGACGAGGCCCTGAACGCGCTAACGCGCGAGGTTACGGTGGGCCGGCTGGCGTTCGTCGTCAAGCGTGTAGACTCGTTGATCCGCCGAGCCGCGAGCCGTGACGTCGAGACACGTCAAGCTCAGGAATTGCTCGACGCGATCGAGGCCGGCCGCGAGCCGGTGAGCGTGACCGCGTCGACACTGATAGCGGACTGGAAGGCGCGTACTGATCGCGTGGTGAACGAGTTTGACGCCATGCTGGCTCACTACGTTCTACGACTCGACGGCATGAACGAATCGGCGGCCCGGTTAGGTGACGAGTACGAAGTGATGCTAGACAGCATGCTGGCGCTCGACGCGCTCGTAACCGACATGATCACGTTTGCGCCGGCGAGCTTGCAGGACACCGACCGCGAGTCGTGGGACAAACTGGCCAACTACGCCAGCGCGTTTCTGGGCGATCTGATCGCGGCATCCGGGGCAACCGATCGCTCGACGTCCGTTGTGCGGTACGTGGCCGTGGAAGAGACGAAGACGGGCAAGCGCGCCACGATCAAAACAACGCCGGTCAACGTGGCGCCGGCGTTGCGTTCGTCGCTGTGGACGGCAAGTTTCTATCGGCCATTCGACCGCAAGGGTAACGCTCAGGCGCGGCTGCCGCTGACCGTGATTGCCGTGTCCGCGACGATCGCCACGTCAAACAGCATGGGTGGGCAGGATCTTCGATTCTGGCGCGAACGGGTTGGGCTCGACTACGATCTGCCGAGCCGGCCCGGTCTGATCGTCGGCAGCCCGTTCGACTACCGACACAACGCGCTGACGTACGTGCCGCTCGACGCGGCAGCGTTCAACTCGACGGTAGCGCGGAAGGATCCGGCGGCATGGGCCGCGTACCTCGATCGGTTGGCGGCTGAGTACCGGCGGCTGATCACGATCAGCGGTGGCCGTGCGTTCGCGTTGTTCACGTCGAACACGGTCCTAGACTCGGTACTCAAGGCGACGCGGGCTGACTTCGAGGCTGTCGGCATTCAGGTACTACGGCAAGGCGAGGCGCCACAGACCGAACTAGTGCGCCGGTTTCGCGAACGGCCGAGCGTCCTGTTTGGCGTAAAATCGTTCTGGGAAGGCGTCGACATTCAAGGCGAGGCGCTAAGTCTGGTAGTTATCAGCGGGCTACCGTTCACACCGCCGTCTGATCCGGTGTTCGCCGCGCAGTGCGCCGAGCTTGACCGCAAGTACAGCCCGCGTGCGAGTTTCCGTCTCCTGAGCATCCCACAAGCGACGATCGCGCTAAAACAGGCATACGGCCGCGGTATCCGCTCAGGTTCGGATCGCGCCGTGATGGCCATCCTAGACGGCCGTCTACGGAGTAACGGCTACGGCGCCTCGATTCTGTCGGCACTGCCCGACGCGCCAATCACTGGCGAGATTGACGACGTTGCGCGGTTCTTTGTCATCTCAGGATGACAAGTTCGTAGCGGGCCAACAGGCGGCCCGTTTGCCCCGGGTGGCTACAGAGTCACCCGGGGCGCTAGACGGCCCTGACGGGCCGCTATCGAGCACTGGGGGGGCATATGGCAGTCTGGCTGAGTGATACCGACGTGGCCGCGATCCGTAACCGGGTCATGATCCTGGCATCGATAGGCGAGGACATCGCGACTCACGGACTCGTGGCACCCGGGCCGGAGATCAACGACCGTATAGCCGATCACGTAACCGCGATCTGGCTACGAATTCAACTGGCCGGGCGGCTGCCGGCCACAGGGACACAGCATGACAAGCACGAATGAGCTACGCATAGTCGCCGGCGCGAGTTTTGATCGGATCTGGCGAGAACTGATTGCGCCGCGCCTGACCGTGGCTCAACGCAACTCGCGCCCGTTGCGATCAACCATCCGTGACGCCTACGTCCGCGGTTGGTTTGAACGCGACCGGTGGGACGGCACGGTCCGTGCGGATACGCGCATCTTGCCGACACGTCGAGCCGATGATGCCTCGCGCGTGTACGCGCACGCGGTACCGGGACTACCTACGGTAGTCCCGGTACCCGGTACCGGAGTACCTACCGGGGACACTGACCTATACCGTACTGAACAGTTGACACTCTACTCTGAACATAACCCGGTGGGGAGGGGGGAGGGGGGTACGGGGGGATTTGCGCCGCTCGTGGTGCCGGACACGCTGGTAGAATTCGACACGATCCTACAGCGCATCCCGGTCTATGCGCCGACTCAGCGATTCTATGAGCGCATCGTGTCGACGTTCGTAGGCGTCGCCGGGCTCGATCTGGCCTATGAGGCTGAGGGCATCGTTCGGTACTGCACGACAGATCCGAGGGGGCGGAAACGGACGGACATTCCGCGAACCGTCGAGAACTGGCTATCCAACACGGTTGAACGTCTGCGTAAAGTGCGCCCAATCAATGGCAACGGACGGCCACAATCCGGCTACAATGCCGGGAGACCGTACGGGATGGGTGGGGCGACGCAAGACGGCCGAGCCGGGGCCGAGCGGTACATGAGGCGCGGATATGACGACGACGCTTAGCGCGATAGCGTGGCTGGACGATCTGAAGTTGCCGAACGATCAGCTAGCCAAAGTGCTGGCCGCGGCTCGCGAGCACGCCGAGCAGCCGACGAACACGTCAGCGCTACGGCTTCAGACGATCCCGGATACCGACGATCTGCACGACGCGCTCACGGCGGCTGAGTTGTCGTTGACGACGGCAAGCGGTCGCCAGCGCGTCGCCATTCAAGGTCGGGTTACCGAGCTACGGCGCCAGATCGAGCTAGCCGCGATCCGCGATGAACTGCGCGAAAAGCGGCCGGTAGATTGCTGGTGTCTGGGCTACGGTGGTCGACAGCCGCGCTACCTACCGAAACCCACCGGGACATACGACGACGAAGCGCACGCCGGTGTCGTGGAGGAAATCGAGGTTCTGCGCGAGCACTGCACGTGTCGTGAGGGCAGGGCACGCAAGGCACGAGACGACGCGGCGATAGCGGTTGGCCGGGCTGACTACCGACAGCGGAAGGTCTCACGCGTGCTGCGTGAATCCGGGCTGCCATCACATTACGAGTCGTATTCGTGGCGCGATCATCCCGACCGCCGGGCCGCCCGCAAGCTCGCGGAATGGCTCGATATGACGGTTGAGTACCCATTCGCGCTGATCTGTGGCAAGGCCGGCCGGGGTAAAACGTCGCTAGCGGCCGGCGTGGGATTCGAGCTTGCGCGACGCGGGGAGTCCGTAATCTTCCGCACGCTGCCGGATTTCCTGCAACTGCTCAAATCCGGGTTTCCGCCCGATGCCGATCCGTCAGAAAATCAGATACTCGACACGCTGAAGAATGTGCCGTGGCTGATCTTCGATGACCTGGGCGCGGAAAAGCCGACCGACTACGCCGGGGACCGGTTCTACCAGATCGTCAACCACCGGCATAACTTCGGGCAAAAGCTCGGGCTACGCACGTTGTTCACGTCGAACTACCCGCCAGCCGGCGATCCGACGTCAGCGGATCCGGAGCTACGGGTTGGGCTGGTGGATCATCTCGGAGACCGTTTGTTTGGGCGCATCCGACGCATGAGCGGACGGCCGATCATCATGGATGGCCCGGATCTGCGCGATTAGTGGTCCCGGGTGCTTGCGTGGTAACGGCCACGCGTGTATACTGGCAACGGCGGATCTGCTCGGCCCAATGCAGGAGGGCTGAGCAGATCACTACAGGGGGCAAGACGTGGCGATTGCGCTGTACACGGATGGCGGTTTGCTCGGGCGGAATCCGACCCGGCAAGCCATCACGTGGGCGTGGTGCCGCGTCGAGTCCGGCGAGATTGTGGCCGAGCGTTGCGGATGGATCCGGGCCAGCGAGCTACCCATCCGCCCCGATGTCGGCTGGCCCGAGGGCACGAACAATCAGGCCGAGTACTACGCGATTCTCGACGGACTGGAACATCTCGGAGACACCGAGCATGTCACGGTCTGGACGGACTCGCGAGTAGCCTATGGCTGGTGGACGGATAGCCGTAGCTCACTGCGCAGCATCCCGGCTGATTGGCGCATCCGTCAGAACCGACAGCTACGCCGTCGTGGCGCGGTCACTGCGTGGCAGCACCTACACGGCCACCCAATACAGCGCAAGCTCGCGGAGCAGAAAGAGAGGGCAAGCCGGGGCGAGGATATCAGTCAGGACGGGTACAGCGAATACAACGTCTATGTGGATGGGCTATGCCGATCCATGACCGCGCTAGCCGAGTTAGCACTACTGAGCGAACGAGAATTCGGCACGATGCGCGGCGGTGAAATGTCATCTCAGGATGACATTTCACACACGAACGAACACGGAAGGTACTAACATGCCAAAGTCAGCGAACAAGACGGCAGCCGACGACAGCGCGCCGGTGGCACCCGAGACAGCGGACGAAGCGCCGGCGACCACAGCTATCGCGGCCCGCGATGACACGCCTATCATGACGCTGAAGCGCATTCAGTTCACGCGTACCGCGGCGATCATCCCGTCGCGACTCTCTATCGAGGACTGGAACGAGGTTACCGAGACAGTCGGTCAACTGCGCGAGGTCTCCCGGTTCTGGCAAGGCGACTTGCTCAACGCCGGCGAAAAGCGCTACGGCCAGAAGTACGCGCAAGCGCTCGACGCGTTCGGACTCGATCCGGGCTCACTGCGCAACATCGTGAGCGTGGCCGCGAAGTTTCCGCCTGAGCGTCGACGGGTAGAACTGACGTGGACGCATCACCGGGCCGTGTCATCGCTGCCGGACGATCAGGCGGATAAACTGCTCGATCGGGCTATCGCGGACGGATTCAGCGCAACCGAGTTGACCGCGATCGTCCGCGAAATCAAGGCCGGTACCGGCAACATTGACACCATCGCCCCGGCCGACGTGGCGCGGCCACGATCGAACGGTACCGCGCCGGCCGCTCGCGTAGCTCCGAGTGGCACGTACGAAGGTGAGGTCATCCCAGAGACGCGGCCCATCTCTAATGACGACTGGGAGTGTGCGTCCGAAGAGTGCGAAGCGTACTACCCGGTCATGGCGTGGCACTGCCCATCGTGCGTCCGTCATTGGGTAATGGATCTTGAAACATGCCCGGCGTGTACCGGCGCGGCACCGATCGAGGACGCCAGCGCGTCAGTGCAGCCGGACCTGATCATCAGCCCATCCGATCGGACCGGCCCGGCGAACGGCGCGGCCGTGCTTGACGCCATTATGCGGCTCGCGGAGCTTCGTCAGACCGTCACGATTGAAACCGTCTGGGCTGACGTGATGTTCCCGGACACCGGGGCGCCACTGCCGTACAGCGAGATCGAAGCGAACGTGCTGGCCGCTCACGACTATCTCGGGCGACTGGCCGAGTACATGGCCGAGCAAGGCGAGCCGGAGCGTGTTACGGTGCCCGAGACGGCCGAAGACGAGCCGGAGGCCGCCGAGGACGACGAAGCCGCGCCAGACGACGCTGAGGACGACTCAGCGGCATCCGACGACGAAGACGACGACGAAGACGACGACGTAGCCGAGCGTTTGCGGCAAGAGGAAATCGATCGCGAGGAAGCGGACGCGGCAGCCGACGCGGCCGAGCTTGCGCAACTGGCCGAAGCCGGCGACGAAGACACCGAAGCCGGCGAGCAGACCAGGACCGTTGACGCGTCGCCGGTGGTCGTTGATCAGGCGGCCGTGGCCCGCGATCTGACGGCAAAGCGTCAGGCGGCCCGTACCCTACGTCCGGCGGCGACGCGGCCGGCGGCTGTGAACGCGGTACCGAAGCCCGGCGCGTCCGGACGACGGCCGGCGCGATCGGGGCGAGGTAGCTAACCGCCGTACGCACGTACGCACGGCAACACGAACGTACAGCCCGACACACGTACAGACCAGCACTCGTAGTAGCGGCCCAACGACCGCACGACATCACATACCAGCGCTCTTTTCACACGACACGGCAGCCGACCATACAGTTACACATACGATCGCGCAACCGCGCGGGGAGTACGTCAGGTGATCCGCTCACAGACTAGGTGCAGGGGGCCGCCTACGGCCAGTGATCAGACCGGCGATATTGCACAGGAGCCCGTAGCCGTGAGTAGCCTACCCTTCCGCGGCTACGGGCATCACACACGAAGACAGGGGTACACACGTGGCGATCAACAATAACGTGATTCAACTGGCAATCATCACGACGGTTGCCGAGTCCGGCGAACTGATGACGACGGAGGTTGTCGAGAATGTCGCGGCGCTGCATCAGCCCGACGACGAAGCGGACGCGAAGCGCCTCCGTACGCAGATTGAGCGTCAGATCATCGTGCTTGACCGTGACGGCAAGCTCACGCGGCGCAATGCCGAGTCCGGCTGGCAGATCACGGCGAACGGCCGTAGCTCGCTCGGAGACATGCAAGCGAAGCTAGAGTCTCGCTACGTGGCGCCATACGCGCAGTACGCGCCGGTGGTCGCCACGCTGGAATGGGTGACGGCAACGCTCGGGCCGATCACGGAGCCCGGCGAGCAGGGCATCGCGTTCTTTCCGCGTCTGAAAGCGCGCATGCGCAACCCGAGCGACAAGACGCGGTTTATCGAGCCCGGCGGCCCGATGATCTGGGGTGGATGGATTCGCGTCGCGCTGATGAAAAGCGCTGATCAGATGGACTCAACCATTACGATCGATCGTGGCGGTGTCCGTCGCACGCTGCCCGACGTGGCATGGTCCCATGTCGGCGTTGGCCCGATCGTGTTTCCGCCGGAGACCGTGATCGGCAAGTCCGTCCGTCGACCGACCAACGTCCGCGGTCAGGCTGTGGGCGAGATCATCCACGAGTCCATCTGTGATGTCGTGAGCACGCTGCATATGACGGTGCCGCTGTCGCACTTCTCGACGTCATACCTCGTGCGCCTGTTCGATCAGGTCGAACGGACCGGCATCAGCGCGGCCGGCATGGGCAAGGGTGGCAACTGGGGACTCGTGATCTGTCACAGTCTCGTGGTGGACGGTAAAGAGGTCTGGCCGTACCCGACCGCGCCGAGCGTCACCGCGAGCGTTCAAACGAGCGCCAGCACGAGCCGACCGACGAACGAACCAACACCCGAGCGAGCGGTCTACGCGGCGCTACCGGTGGGCGCGGCTGAGGTTGACCCGCGCGCCCGTGTGGTGGGCAGCGTCCGTCGAGTCAACGGCGCCGGCTAGTTCACCCGAGCATGCACGCTGACGAACGCGCGTGGCTCACGAACAATCCGGCACACGCGATAGCGTACGTGCAAGCGTCCGGACGGTCGACAGCGTAGCCTTGCAACCTCGAAGACTCTAGTACGTCCGCACAGCCGTGCTATCGACAGGACGGGCGAATCATCGGCCCTGACACCAGACGGGCGAACGAACGATCAGACGGCCGTATAAGGTAACTGAACGATCGTACTTGCAGGTAGGCGAACAAGCCGACGTGCATGCTAGCGAACAAGCGCCTACTCTTCCGGACGAACGAGCGTACCGGCTCACGAGCGACGAACCCCAGAACCCCACAACATTGCCATAGCCCGGCTGGTACCTGATACGGCCAGCCGGGCACCACAACTGAGTAGCGCCAATGACGACGGGCGCGTCTCGATCATTCTGGCGAACAGCCAGCCATACGCACCTATCGATCTTTCCCCCGATACCGACTCGCATCCGTCCGAACGAACCGTTATCTGATCGCGCGGGCCGATGTTCATTCAGACATGCGATCATGATCGCGCGCAAACGAACCGAGAAAGCCGCCAGTATCCGAGTCCCGGCCCTGACGATCGCCGGGCGCGGCGAGTGAACGCACACACGAGCACCCTACCGGACGGGCAATCACCCACTCTAGCCGCTGAGCAGTCATCCGAGCGGCTTACCGAGGGCGCGGTCGAACAAAAGAACGAAGCCCCGGCGAGCAATCGCCGGGGCATCTAAACCACCAGGGGGATATATGCTACGAATCATCGACGTCGAGACGGGCGAACCGATCGCCATAGCCGATGCACTACAGATCGATGATGATCTGTACCTGAGTCCGGATGACCTGATGGCGCGGCTGATGAACGAGCAAGCCGCCGGTACTCTCAGGATTGAGCCGAGCGGCGACGCACTCCAGCGAGCACACGTCAAGGGCGAGCTACAGCGCTACCTACAGACGGCTCGGCAGGACGGTGTGCGCTCGTTCGCGGCGGATCGGCGCGGCGGCCGTGTCAACGTCAGCCGGCTGTCGCGCATGATGGCCGCCGACAACATCCACAAGCGCGAGACGATCATGTCGATACAGCGGTACCTCTCGATCGAGGGCCCGGCCGCGTACCGCTCTCAGGTTGCGCTACTGGTCACGCTCGATCCGACCATAGACGAGTCGGCGGTTGCCGCCGAAGCCGCGGCGGCCGTAAGCTCGGCTGTGATCGAGGGCGCGGCGATTGGCCGGCGCGTATCACTCGATCGATCGAACGCCGAAGCCGTCGCACAGGAGGGCGAACAGGCGAGTTAGCGGGCTGTAGGACGAGCCCTTGACCGAACGTGCCAAACCTACACGCGAACGACACATCCCGTGCTGTCGTGCTACCATCGTGGCCGAGCCGACCGCACGCACAAACGAGCGCGATAACATCCGATCGAACATGCCGGCGTACCACCGTCAACGCGACCGAACGTACGCACATCCGTTCTGCCGCGATCATCGTACGGCCAGCCATCCGACATAGCAAACGATCGTACGAACAGCCGACCATCCGACAAAATCAGATCCCCGGACGTGTGCACGGCCACAACGGCGATTCAGACAAACGGACAAACGGTCAACCATCCGCCATCACAAACGTACAACCCGTCCAACATAGTCACTCGCGGGACAACCGCACAAACGTGCAACCGGGCAGCCACACAGAGGTAACGAGACGATGCGCACCTACCTAGCCGGGACGAAGGTCGAACAGTTCAACGGGATAGACATCTATCTCGACACTGAGTCCGGCTCGTTTATGGCAAGGGTAGGTCAGAAGATCGTCAGACGTAAGGCGCTGGCCGAGCTTCGGCGCTTGATCGGCCGGCTTGCTGTCGATCCGGTCGCGCTCGTCTCGTTGCCGTGGTGGTTGGACAGCCGCGTACGTGAAGGCGCGTACCACAACACAGTCAGGGAAGAGAGCGCGCGTAAGCTCGAACTACCGCGGCGTCACCGGGTTGTGGAAGTCGTCACACAGGACGGACACGAGCGGTATCGTAGTGAAAGCGGCGACCTGATCGGTAACAGCGATACCAACAAATTCTATCATGATGACCCGGTGTTGTACGCCGAGATCGAGGCGCTACGGGCCGAGCGTGACGAGACCGTGAAAGGATTTGTAGAACGGTACGTCGCCATCCTGGCACGATACCGACCCTTCGAGGGTTTCCCGAAAGCACCGGCACCGAGCGATGGCCGGATCCTACCGAAGAAACGGAGTCAGACATGACACGCATGACACGAAAACTCACGATCGCTTGCGCCATAGCCGCCGCGTTCATGGGCATGGTTGGCACGGTGGCCGCGGTGGTCCGCGCGAACGAATCCGAACACTTGCCAATCATCGTTGGCCCGCTCACACCGCCAGATCAGGCATACGTCCACTGTGCGAGTCCGGGCACGGCTCAGCCGGTGCAGATCCGCCCCGAGCTTGTGTTAGTGATCTGTCGCGAGCCAACGCCGGCGCCATTGCAACCGAACGAACCGGCGAGCGCTGGCCGCGCGATCGATGCTCAGCCATCTTGTAACGGACGAAGACACTGCCATGACTGACGATCCAGCCCCGGGTATCGAGCGAGCGCGCCAGATGGCTCGACGGCTACGGATTCCGTGCGAGATCCGCATTTCGCCGGCCGCGTTAAATCGCCTATGTGATCGCGAACAGGGATTCGCTACCCGCGTCAACCCGGTGCGTAACGAGATCATGGGTATACCGTTCGTGATCGTGCCGGACGATCTGTTGCCGGAACGTGGCTGGCGGATCATTGATACCGAAGGGCGAGACGTCGATGGCTGAGCGCATCCTACCGCGCCGGCGCCAGCAACCGGCCCCGGCGCCCACTACGGCCGTAGCTCAGCCCGAGCCAGTCATTCACGTGATGCCGGAACGGCAGGGCTTACCGCCGGCCGGCATCACGTGGGCGGATGTCAGCCGGCGACGGAAGTCGATGCCGCCGGGCGTACCGTACTGGTGTGCCGCGTGCGGATCGATGGTTCTTGATTTCGACTGGCCGAGCTACACGGCACGCTGTCTGTCCGGATGTGTCGTTGAGCGAACACAGCGGCCGGTGGCGATTGCACCGAACAACCCAAACGATCGCGCGTGGTGGTCGCCGCTCAACCTGGGGCGGCGCCGGATCGTGCAAGCGGACGACGTCAAGCGCTGTCCGTTTTGCGAACAGGCCGGCGTCGAGATCAACGAAGACGGCGAGTTTTTCTGCCGGAAGACGCGTCGAGCCGATGGCGAGTGGCGAGTTATCGGCTGTGGCATGATCTGGCAAGAACGGCAACAGGGGGCATGATGAGGACCATTGTCAGTAGCACCGAAGGCGTCAGCTACGAACCATTGCCCGGCGAATCATTCGGGACATCCGAGCCTATCGGAACGTCTGACTACTACGTGCCGGCGATCGAAGAGGGCATGCAAACCTTCGAGGTTGTGTGTGAGTACGCGGCACGGTGGCTGTGGGCAGTCGCACACGTGGCGTGGGCGCTCGTGGCCGCGAGTCTGGCGCTGTCGGCGTTTATCCTGATCGTAGTGGGAACGTCGCGTACCGTGATCCATCTCGCCGGTATGTAGCGATGATGGCCGTCTACGTAGTCGCCGGCCTCGCGTGTGCGCTCATGGCAGCCGTCGTGATGGCGTTCCGCAATGGCGTCCGGTTCGACAACCCGGTACTCCTGGTGTTGTTCACGGTTGCCTGTTGCGGCATCATGGTTGCTGCCATCGGACTCGAAATCCTGACACAGCAACAGCGCACGCTCGCTGAGGTACGGCGTAGTTTTACAGCGTTGGCCGATTTTCTGAACGAGGAACGGGGCGAACGACTTGACCAACGACTCCCGGACAAGCCCAGACGGAAGCCCGAGCCGAGCACAGCCCGTGTCATCCGAAGTACCGCGAGCCGTAACACGGATTCTGCCGCGGGTCGTTGACCCGTTCACGCGGCCGGCTGAGTCTGGCATGAACGAGTACCTACCCGAGATCAGCGAATCCACGTGGCAATCTCAGGTGTTCGGGCTATTGCGGATGTTCGGCTGGCGATGGTGGCACGACGACGCCACGAACAACCGCCGACGCTGCCGCTGTGGTGGCGAGTGGGTATGCTCGCGCGACCGCCGGCACCCGTACACGCAGATCCGTAACCGGCGCGGACTGCAAGACTTGATTATCTGGCGCGGCCCGTTCATGATTCTGGCCGAGCTAAAGCGACAGTCTGGCAAACTCACGGACGATCAGCGCGACATAGCCGAATCGATGGCAGACGTACGGTATACGCGCTCGACGGTCTGGCGGCCCGGCCACTCTCAGGCCGTGGCCGACATCTTGAGAGACCCGGCGGCAGCGTTCCGGCGAGCATTCGAGGCAACCGGCCGAGCGTGGCCGGGCTAAATGTCATCCTGGGATGACATTTCAGGGGGCAGACGATGACTCAGAAGCGCATCGGTATATTTGTCAGCACAGACTATGATGGCGTGATGGTCTGGGATGGCGACTCGGGTGGACTCGTGGCACTGCCGGGCCTCATCCGGGTTGATCCTGAGCGCGGCATCATGATCCATCCGTCCGTTGAGATTCTCACGGTGTTGATTACCGCGATGGTGACGACGCCGGACGGGCAAGACACGGCCGAAGCGGGCGAGCCCTACTGTCTGGCCGATGCGCCGGTTTTCATGTCACCACGGCCCGCTATGGAGCAACCGGGGGCATCTGATGAGCCCGCGCATGGACGTCACCATACGTTCACGGCGACTGATGCCCCGGATGCCGTGCTCAGTGTGACCGGGACACAATGGCTGTACTTCGGCCCGAGACAGATGTCAGACATCATCGACGACATGCGCGAGGAACTGACACACGATGTGCCAGAGGCGCTAACGCGCGGAATCGACGGCGCTACGTTCCGCATGTTGACCGAATGCGATCCGCCGTTTCTGTACCGGTTCGACTCAGATCCGGACGTAGCTCGACGCGGTGAGATGAAGGCGCGCGAACGTGTCGAGCGCGAGGGCAGCCGTCTACCACCCGCCACGCTGAAATGGGACGGCGAGAAGATGGTGCCGATTGATGAATAGGCGCGCACCGAGTCCCATCGAACACGTCGTGATGGCTCGCGCGGAAAATGAACGTCTGGCCCACCATTACCTCAACGTCGAGATGGGCCGGCTGTGCGAGGCGTGGGCGCGGCTGAACGAGATCACGGCGCAGCACGGCGAGGGCTCGCCGCTCGCTGACATTCAGGTACAAAAACTCGCGGCATTCCTGAGCGTCACAGACGGCGCCGTGCGCGACTACGCGCTGACACGGTATGCTAGATCGGTGGCGACGCAGTGCGCGGAAGAGTACCGCAAGCTAGACAGGGGGAGATGATGGCGCAACACGATTTTCCGCACGATTTCCCGGGCGACGTCGAGTCGTTGCTGCCGGTGACTGTGGCGACGATTTGCGCGCGAGACGGTGCCGGGCCGTTTGTGACGATCGAACAGGCGGCCCGGCACCTAGTACAGTGCGCGCTGTCGTGTGCGCAGTGTCGCGAGTCGGCTGCCGCGTGGCTGGCTCGACTGCCCGAACCAGGGGGCGACGATGTTTCTACCGTTTCAGTGTCCACGGTGCGATCAGACATTCAGGAATCAGCGGCGGCTGTGGAACCATCCATGCCCGGCGAGCAGGTGGGGACGGACGGCGCCAGAACAACGCCAGCGTATGACGTTGCCATTGAATCGACGGGCGCGTGTGGCAAGTACGTCGCCGGCGGTTACGGCGTGTGCGCGACGTGCGAACGTGACCGCGTAGATCACGGCGGCGTCTGCGAGGAATACGACCCGGCCGGACCCGGCAGTCAGGCCGAGTCAGACGGCTATCCTCAGTGCGCGAATTGCGGATACCCGCGGATCAACCATCCCGGCGTGATCGGCTAGCGCGATGCGGGACCGTATCATGCCGCGTCGACACCGGATCAAACACACGGACGAAGAGTACCGCGAGCTTGCTGCCCGAGCCCGCGCGGCATTGGCCGAAGTCGACGCGATACCACACGCTCAGCAAGTGCAGACGCTTTGCCGTCTGATCGCGTGTCAGTCCGTGTACATGACGCTCGGCGCTACCGCTCAGGCGGCCGAGTGCGGGACACTCGCGTCTGTATGGCTCGCCATTGCCCCTACGGACGTCGTTACGGCGTTTTGCGCGGTAATGGGTGTTCCGGTACCTGAAGCGCTCTCGAAGCCGCTGGCGGCCCCGTGAGCGGCCGTATCCTGCCGTTCCGACGACGCCAGTCTGACGATGTCTCGCCGGATTGGCTCAACGAGTGGCCAGACGAGCCGGCCGAAATGTCATCTCAGGATGACATTTCGCGTCCGGCCGAGCCGCCGAGCCCGCGAGCACAGGGTACATGGAAGGACGGCACGCCGAAGTACCTCACCAGGACCGGCGCACCGATCCCACCGGAGTACGTTGGCAAGACGTGGCCATTCGTCACCAGCACCGGAACGCAACATCTGGACGTGCCACCGATCCACAATGACCCGTTCGAGATCACGGACGAATTCCTGGCATTTCAGCGCGAGCACGGCAAGCGACTGCACGAGCTTCACCCGGAGTATTTCTGCCACCGTAAGCGGAACGGCGTCGAGTGCGGTGGCTGGCTGAACTATCACAACGTGTGCGGGACGTGTCTTTGGCATGCCGATCAGGCCGCGCGCCTGAACATGCCCGGCGTGGCGCGTACCTCAGTCAGAGGCGATGCCGAGACACCGGCTAACTACAGGTGCGAGCAGTGCCGTAAGGGCTTCAAGACGCGTCAGAAGATGCTCGTTCACGAAGCGGCCGGCTGTGGCTCGTGAGTGCGAGGTATGCGGCTGCAATCTGGTAGGCGAATACGAGCCAGACACGTGCTCGTGTTGCGGATATATTCAGGGGGACAGAACCTATGCAAGGATTACAGCAGACGAGCGTGTGCCCGATCGATGGGCGCGAGACAACGAATGGTCTAACCGCGATCCCGGCGTGTGATGACCATTGGGACAACCCGGAGCGCGCGATCAGCACGCTACGCGAGTGCGCCGAAGCGCTGGCCGAGCTTGACGGGATGGGCATCCCAATGGCCGCGAACGGAGTGCCACAGCGGGTCTGGGATCGCATCCACCGGGCCGCCGGCGTCTATCGGGTGATGATGGCGCAAACGGAGACGATCGCGGCCGACGTGGCGGCCGAGTACGCGCCCGTCTTCGAGGCTGCCGAGCAGATCAAAACGCGCCTACCGTGCCGCGTCAACGCATCGTGCATCATGGGCGACGGCCACAGCGGTCACTGCATCGATTTCAGGGGGCAGACACTATGACAGCCGAGTGGGTAGACGGCGACCTACTGAAGGCGTACCGGGACTCATCACAAGCACTTGACGATGTCGTGATGTATCTCGGGCTTGAACGAGTCCGGAAACTGCTTTTACCAGAGACAGCCGAGCGCGTAGACTCCGCGGTGACACGGTTGCGGATGATCAGTCCGCGCCGGTTGATCTCGCCGGAGCAAGGCGCAGCCGTGTTCACTATCCTCGTGAACGGCCCGACACTGTTGCAGGTAGAACGGGCCGCGCTATCAATCACTGAGCCGTACGTGCTGATGGAATGGCGCAACCACAGTGGCCCACCGGGAGCACTCAAATACGGCGCCAGCGCGCCGTACCGGTGGGTGTTCATCGGCGGCAAGATCGAGCCCGGCGAAGACGCTGAAATGTGCATGCGTCGGGAAGCCCGCGAGGAACTGGGCATCATCGTCCGTAATCACTTCCGGGTGCCACATCCGCCCATATACGCCGATGGTCACCAGGACGACCCGGCGTGGCGCGTGCATCCGTTCCTGATCATGGCATACGAAGGCCAGCCGAAACAGCGCACAGCCGCGCAGATACAGCTACGGCCGCTCGCTGAGGTGATGCACAGCGAATCGGAGTCTACGGCACTGATCGCCCGAGCCATCTATCACGAGTGGACAATCATGGACAGACTGTCCACTCAGGCGCAGTACGATTACAGAGACACACTGGCCATCCGCGCGGCCGTAGGACCGTGTCAGGTGGCGTCACGCTGTACGTACCCAAATGGTCACGCCGAACGCTGCCACGATGTGAACGGCAACGTACTGGCCGATGCCGTGGGAACAGACAGCTAGCATGCCGGGCCACAAGTGGGCACCCGGCGAGTCTGGCAACCCGGCCGGCCGGCCCAAAACGCGGCTTGTGTCCGACGCGATCAAAGCCGAGCTAAAGAAGACGGTCCGTGCTCGCGGCGTGACCGTCACGAAAGCTCAGCAGATCGTCGGGCGCATGATGCGTATAGCCCTGCACGGCGAGGACCGGGATTCGATCCGGGCCATTGACTGGCTCACGAAGTACAGCGAGGGCAACCCGGTCCAACCTGTCGAGCTTGACGTTACGGATTTGGCCGCGAGGCTATCCGCCATGACCGGGCTCCCGGCCGGCGTACTGATCAAACGAGCACGCGAACTGCGCGAGGCAATGGGACCGACCGGTGACACCTACGACGCGCCGGCCGATTCCTACGAGCGGATACTGCCACGACGACACGATGGGAGTGATGACGACGATGGATGAGAACGCGAACGGGCACATTCAGATCGTGGGTGACGACGATGACGAGGAATTCGAGACGCCGGAGGAAATCGCGCACGCCATCGCCCGCGTGTACAAAGCACTGATCAGGGAAGAGATCAGTCCGGACACAGCGTTGGCGCTGGCGCGATCGGTAGCACCGATGGTCGGCTACGAAGTCGTCAAGGGCAAGGACAATACGTCAGACTGGTACATGACCGATCAGCGCGAGTACGTGAACCATGAGGCGCGGAAGGAATCACAGGACGACTAGCCGTGCCGACACGATACATGGACGACGGTCTGATCAGCGCGCTATGGGTAGTGGCTGGTCAGGCCGTGGAAGAGAACGAATCGGAGCGGCTGAAGGGCGAGCAATCGTCTCAGCCGCTCCCGGTCTATGACATCGGCACCGATGCAGAGTTAGCCGAGACAGTACGCGAGTTGACGGGCTTCGTGATCCCGGCTCGGCGGATCTGCCCGAACCACCGCGCACCGTTGGAAGCGTTCGCAGACGCGTTCTTTGCCCGAAGCTCAATGGCGATCTGGAAGGGCTCGCGCGGTCTCGCCGGTAAGACGACGCTGCTAGCGTTGCTGGCGCACATCGAGGCGATCCTACTGGGCGCGAACGTGACGATCCTGGGTGGCTCGGGCCAGCAGTCGGCGCGCGTCCACGAAGCACAAGATAAATTCTGGGCATATCAAAACGCACCTATCGACTTACTCAAGAAAGATCGAACGACGTACGAAACAGAATTGATCAGCGGATCTAAAACGATTGCCTTGCTAGCGTCGACACGATCAGCACGCGGGCCACATCCGCACCGGCTACGGATGGACGAAGTAGACGAGATCAGGCAGGGGATCATCGACGCGGCGATGGGCCAGACGATGGCGTCCGGTGGCATCCGAGCCCAGACCGTAATGTCGAGCACGCATCAATACCCGGACGGTTCCATGTCCACGATGCTGAAGCGAGCCAGCGATAAGGGCTGGCCTACGTACGAATGGTGCTATAGAGAGTGCTTGCAATCAAATGGCGGATGGCTCGAAGACAGCGAGGTAGACCGCAAGCGCGGCGAGGTAACCGCCGTGATGTGGGACACCGAGTACGAACTACAGGAACCGTCCAGCGAATCACGAGCCATTCAGACCACAGCCGTTGAGACGATGTTCCGCCGGGATCTCGGGCAGTACGCTGGCCGGCTGCGCGAGTACATCGAAATCGAGCCGCCGGTCCGTGGTGCTACCTACGCCAATGGCGCGGACTGGGCTAAGACGACGGACTACACGGTGGTCTGGACACTACGTACTGACGTCAAACCTATGCGGTTCGTAGCCTATCAGCGCGACGGCCGGCGCCCGTGGCCACAGATGGTCAAACTTCTGGACGATCGCAACGAGCGATACCCCGGCAAGTCGGCGCATGATGCCACCGGGCTCGGCGGTGTTGTGTCCGACATGCTGGAGTCAGCGGTAGAAGACAAAGTCATGGTCGGGCGCGGACGGTCCGACATGATCAACGAGTACATAGCGGCAGTTGAAAACGAAGAGATCGAGGCGCCGTACATTGAGCACGCGTATGGCGAGCACAAATACTGCACTCAAAAGGATCTATGGAACAGAGAGGGCCATCCGCCGGACTCGTTTATGGCCGCGGCTGTCACATACTGGGCGCACAAGCACGGCAAACGAAAACGACGATGGGGGGCCGTATGATCAAACAGCTACGCGCGGCAACGACGTGCAAGCTCGGCCGGCACGACCGGCGGCGTGTGTCGTGGGTAGACGAGGGTTACGTCAGGACACCGAGCGGGGACGTCCTGTATAGCCAGCGCATGCACGGCTACCTGTGCCGATGGTGTGAGCCGATCCCATGCGCCGACGCTATCAGCATCAGAGTGGAAGGGAAGCCAGAAACATGGCCAACAGCATGAAATGTCATCTCAGGATGACATTGTTCCTGTACCACGGCCACGCCGGCGCCGTGCTGCTATGGATCGCGCGGGCGATCGCGCGGCTACTCACGTGACGTCTGATCTGCGATGGCTGTGTCACACTGTGCGGCGAGCGTCAGCGATTGCACGGCCCGAGTCGCGACCTATTGCTGTGCTGGAATTGCTACGCAAGGCTACATGGTATCCTTGACCGATCGGAGGGCTAAGCCGTGGGTATCTGGTCGGCTATCACTGGCGCGGTCAAGGCCGTTGCCGAGCGTGTGGGCAGCATTCGTTTCCCGCGTTCCAATCGTTGGGGACTGAGTTGGGCGAGCGGCGTATCCGTCGAACTAATGCGCCGACGCGTAGGCGATGGTACGTCAAGCTCGATCGTGATCGCGTGTCGCAACTGGATAGAACGAACGTGGCCCGAGGCGCCTATCGTCGTGCTGAAGCTCGACACAGCATCGGGGGAATGGAAGCGATCTGATACCCATCCGCTCGCGGTCAAGCTACGGCGGCCCAATCCGTTCTACTCGGGCCGACAGTTGATCATGGCGACCGTTGCTGATCGGATGCTGACCGGTAACTCGTATTGGATCAAAGTCCGCAACAGCAGTACCGGTGTAGCGCGAGGCCGGGTGCAAGAACTGTGGTGGGCGCCGTCGTGGATGATGCAACCGGACTGGCCGGTAGACGACGATACGGTCTACATCAGCCGCTACATCTATTCGCCGGGGCAAGGTGAACCGACGTACTACGATCCGTCTGACGTCGTCCACTTCCGCCGCGGATTCGATCCGCGAAACATCCGGCTCGGCCGTAACGACCTACGGGCGCTCTTGCGCGAAATCTTCACAGACGAAGAGGCCGCCGCGATGACAGCCGCGCTCATGGCAAATCTAGGTGTGCCCGGCGTCGTGATTAGCCCGAAAGAGGAAACCGACGCATCGGACGAGGAACTGAGCGGCATAGCCGACAAATTCACGGCGAACTACACCGGCGACAACCGCGGCCGTCCTATGGTCATGACCGGGCCTACAGACGTCAAAGTCGTGTCCTGGTCACCCAAGGATATGGATCTGAAGGGCATCCGCCGATTTCCCGAGGAACGCATCACAGCCGCACTCGGCATTTCGGCGGTGATGGTCGGACTGGGCGCCGGCCTCGATCGCAGTATCTATAACAACGTCAGCGAGGCGCGCGAGGCGAGCTATGAGGGCTACATCATGCCCGATCACGAAATGTTTGACGACGATATCAACCTGCAATTGCTCCCGGACTTTGACGACGAAGCTACCACACAGGTAGCTCACGACTACAGCAAGGTCCGGGTACTACAGCCCGACCATGACAAGCAGCATGCACGGGCGCGCGGCAACTGGCTGGCCGGTATCTGGACGCTCAATCAGGCGCTTATAGCAACCGGTGCAGATCCGTTGCCGGGCACAGAGGGCGACGTCCGCGCCATCCCGAACATTGTCACGCTGACCACACCGGAGGCGCTGGCGCTACCGGCGCCGTCTGCCGCGCCTACCGATGCCCCCCAGACACCACCGGCGGGCCAACAGACGGCCGCGAGGCGTCTGGCCTTAGTTCGGTACCTGGGCGCGCTCGGGGCCGCTCAGAACGGCCACACGAACGGCAACGGTAAGACTGCGGCTACGATCACGGCGGCCGATCTAGGCGACCCGCTCGCGCTGACCGACAGCGATCTAGACCTGTTGGCGGATGTTGGTTTGCCGGATCTGCCGGATGCATCGAAGTTGTGGGACGACGCGGCAGCCGGCACCGGCCTCGAAGGCTTGCTAGACGCCACACAAGACGATACCGGCGTGTAGCTCGCGAACAACAGGGGGACAGGCGATGTGTAGAGAGTGCTGCGCTAACGGGCCGGATCACGCCGAGCTTTACGCCGGACGCGCTACAGCGTTGGGTATATCCGATGATACGTCAGCTACGATCGCCGCGCGCTTCGGCTACTGCACCGGCCACGGAATACTAGTGTTTGCCGCGTCTATAGCGCGCACGGCCGAAGCGCTAAACGCGTTTGTCGCAACTCAACACGATGTGCCCGCTTGCTTCGAGGCTGATACGGTGCGCGGGGCGCCGCGCCAGCGATGGGACGACGGCCTACGGCGGCCGTGGTGGGCGCGATGAACGGCATGCGGTTCTATTGCGCGGACTGTGGTTCGTACGGTACCTCGCTGGCCGTACCCGGCCTGATTGGCACCGGCAACCTACCGGAGACGTGTGTCGCGTGTGGCAGTCGGCATATTGTCGAGCCGGGCCACGAGCGCGACCTGAGGGACTGGCCGCCGTTCGTGCTTGCTCCCGAACCCGGTCTGATGAATGCGTACGGACGGATGAACTGATGGCCGCGAGCGAGGCTGAACGAGCGATCCTTACCGTCAGTCCGTGGATACGGCACCACACATCATGCGAGATACCACAGCGTATCAGCATCCGCTGTACGTGTGGGCTACAGCGCGTACTCGAAAAGCTCGCGCCGGCAACGCTGAGCAAGGCGCGGTCAAGGCCGAAGGGGAAGTCTAATGCCGGACGTGTTCAACCACGACCCGAGGACGGGAACGTACCGCAACGTGACAACGGGCCGATTCATCAGCAACGCCGAAGTACGGGCCGTCGTGGACGTGCTGGCGGATAACGCGGCCATTCACAATCACATCCTGACGCAAGCGCTACGAAACGATCAGATCACGCTAGCCGAGTGGCAGACGCGCATGCTGGCCAACATCAAAGCGTCACACGTGGCGGCCGGCGTGGCCGCGCATGGTGGGCGCGGCGCCATGACGCCGGCCGACTGGGGATTCATCGGTCACGAGATCCGCGGCCAGTACGGCTATCTGCGCGACTTTGCCAACGGCATCGCGGCCGGGACTATTCCGCTCGACGGTCGACTGCCGGTCCGGGCCGCCATGTATGGCTCGCACAGTCGCGTGATGTTTGAGACAGTGCGGGCGCGAGACGACGCGAGCCGCGGCTATGACGAGGAGCGCAATTACCTACACGCCGACGAATCGTGCCCGGACTGCACGGCACTCAGCGGACAGTGGGTACCGCTCGGCACGCTAACGCCTATTGGCATGCGGCAATGTCTGGCGAACTGTAAATGTACGATCGCTCGGCGGAAGTCGCCGGCGACACGCGGTATCCGGATGGTGGGCTGATGGCGTACAAAGCACCGATGCCGGATCGTCCACCGCCACAGTTCGATCATGGTCCGAACACGCGAGCCGTGGCCGAGTACGATCGATGGGTGTACCGACTCGCCAATCTGCCCGATGGTGGTACCGGCTACGTCGTGACACGGATCGGACGCGACGTGTTCGTGTGGACGTGGCACGACGGCGTGATAGGCCGTGCTCGCGGCCGGTGGTTGTGGGTGGTAGACTGGCGGGCCCGGCGCAATCTGCGCGCCGGGCTGAAGGATCGTAAAAGGGGGGCATGATGGGACAGGCGAAAGTACGGAAGCTCCGCGGTACGTACCCAAAGCAGACGGTAGCGAAGTCGCCGGCACCGATCGTAGGCGACGACGGACTGATGACAGTTACGCTGAAGCTCGGGCGCAAGATCGAGAAGGTAACCGAAGACGGCAAGATCCTTCGTTCGATGATCCTGCACGCGTACCTCGCTGACGGCTCGCAACTGATCGAGGACACGCCACAGGGCAAGCGGCCCGTTGAGTGGGGATCGTCGCCGCTGTGGGTGGGCAACACGGTGGCCATTGTTGGCCGCTAATGGCCGAGTTACACGACGTCAATTGTGATAACGACGTCTGCCGGCACCGGCTCGCGTTGCGCTGGCGTCTACGTGGCCACGTGCTGGTCTTAGAGATCGTGTGCGCGGACAAACGCTGCCGGCGGTTCTACACTGAGAAAATCGACATACGATCGCTGCTCGACGGGACAATGTCATCTCAGGATGACAAGCCGTACGCGGCCCGTAGCGGCTACCAAAACGCCGACACGGACGAAGAGTCAGCTACGGACGTAGAACGGCCCTACGGCCACCCGGCGAGCCGTTGGAACCGTTCTAGACGGTGGGGCGCGAGCTAGGATATACTCAGTGCGCGAGCCGTGGCCGTGTCCGTTAGCGGCCACGGCTCGCGGCTACGGCTCGCACACACACATAGACGGGCGCTACACAGCCCCTTCGATGACCGGCGCATGGCAGCCGGCTACAGAAAGGGCTTTCGTCTATGCGTACCAAACGGGTCACGCTCAAGGCTGCCGGCGGCGTCCAGACGAACGACGAAGCCGGCACCGTTCGCGCACTGTTCAGTGTGTTCGATGTCGTGGACAGCGACAACGAGGTCACACTGCCATCGTTCTTCGAGGACGGCCAGCCGGTGCCGATCGCGGCATGGGGACATCGGTGGGGCGATCTGGCGGTAGGCAAGGGCGTTATCCGTGTGGAAGATGCCGGCGCCGTGCTGGACGGCCGGTTCTTTCTGGACACGACGGCCGGGCTCGACACGTACCGCACGGTCAAGAACATGGCCGAGCTTCAGGAATGGTCGTTCGGGTTTCAGGTACTCGAAGCCCGACCGGCGAAGCGCGGCGACCTGATCGTGACCGAACTGGTCAGGGGCACAACCTTCGAGGTATCGCCGGTCCTGGTGGGCGCGAACCGAGAGACGTACACCGAGTCCATCAAAGCCGGCCGGACGGATGGCGAAAAGTGCTACGGCGAGATGGACGGTACCGCGTCCGGCTCGTTTGAAGAACTGAGCGACCGGCTAGCCGAGCAGTTCCAGTCCGCGCAATCCGGCGACGGTGGCATGCACGCGTACGCGTACACCGTCGCGACTTACCCGTCTCACTTCGTAGCCGTGCTGTGGCGCCTCGATCTAGACGAGCCGCAATACTGGGACGTCAACTACTCGCTGAGTAGTGACGGTACCATCACGCTCGGAGACATGCGGCAGGTTGAGCCGCAAACGAATTTCGTACCCGTCAAGGGTATTGGGATCGGTTACGACTTGCACGCGGCCCGGGTCGGGCTCGTGGTGCAAGAGTACGTCAAGCGCACACAGGCCGGGTCGGCGTTGCGTGCGAGAGAGGGCCGGAAGATCAGCGAGACGCGACGATCGCAGATCGCGGAAGTCGTGACCGGGTTGCGGTCACACGCCGATCTGCTCGACGCGATCCACGCTGAGACAGCACCGGCAACGGACGACGCGGGTAAGTCCGGGCGCACCACGACGCTACGGCTACGCTCGCAATTCGATCGCACGCGGGCACGGATGGCACGCGAGCTAGGGGTATCAGCATGAAACTCGCGGCACTGCTAGCCGAGATTGAGGCAAAGCAAGGCGAGGTTACGGCTTTCTTCGATCGCGCCGACGACGAGCACGACGGCGACATGCCGGAGCCGGATCAGGAAGCCGTTATCAAGCTCAATCAGGACATCGAAGCGCTCGAAAAGAAGGCGCTACGGGCGCAAGAGCTTGAGGGCATCAGGACTGCCGGCGAGCGGCGTACGAACGACTTCCAGCAGACCGGCCAGCGTCCCCGGATGGGCAACGGCGGCAACCCGTCCGACAGCGAGTGGCGCAAGGCGAGCGCGCGGAAGACGATCGGGCAAATTGTCACGCTTGACGAAGCGTTCAAGTCGTGGCTGCACGAGATCCGGCCGCGCCTGAATGCGACGGCCGCCAAGGGCTTTCAGTTCACGAGCCCGGCCGTCGACATCCCGGACGTTGGCCTAAAAGAACTGCTCGGGATGGGCTGGAAGGATCTCGTCACCGGCGCGTCGAACACGTCCGGCGGCGCGCTCGTGTTCCCAGACATTCAGGCCGGGCTCGATCTGCTCGGCCGTCGTCCGCTCAACATCCGGGACATCATCACTATCGGTCAGACGAACAGTGATACCGTGGAGTACGTCCAGGAGACCAGCGAGACGAACAACGCGGCCGTCGTGGGCGAGGCTACGGCCACGTCTGGTAGCTCGGGCATGCTGCCGGAGTCCGGTCTGGCGCTCGTGCAGGTGCAAACGCCGGTCAAGGACATCGGGCACTGGATTCCGGCGACCACTCGCGCGCTGGACGACGCCGGCCAGATGCAGACGCTTATCGACAATTTCCTGACGTTCGGCGTACAGGAGTCTTTCGAGAATCAGGTCATCAGCGGCAACGGCGTGGGCGACAACTTCACCGGCATTGAGAACACATCCGGGCTTCAGTTGCAGCCGTTTGCAACGGACGTGCTGACCACACTCCGCAAGGCCCGGACGCTCGTTCGCACGGTGGGCCGCACGAGCGCGACCGCGTACCTGATGCACCCCAACGACTGGGAATCGATCGATCTCCTGACGGACAACGAGAATCGGTACTACTTCGGCGGCCCGTCCGTGATGGGGACACCGCGGCTGTGGGGTCTGCCGGTTGTCGAGAACGAGGGCGTCACGGAAGGGCGGCCGATGGTCGGCAACTTCCGTACCGTCGTCGTCTGGGATCGTCAGCAGACGTCGATTCAGTCCACGAACGCGCACGCGGACTTCTTTCTCAGACGGCTCGTGGCAATCATGGCGGTGGCTCGCGCCGCGATGGGTGTGATTCGCCCCGTCTCGATCGTGCGGACCGACATCACGCCGTAATCGACGGCGGATCATCACGCCGGGCCGAGCGGCCCGGCGATGGGAGCATCAGATGGGCTACGCCGATACGAACCTGAGCCAGTCGAGCGTGATTCAGGCATACACCATGCCAAAGGTGCTGACTGGTACCGCGACGATCTCGGATGCCGCGCAGACAGAGACGTCCGCGTTCGCAATCCTGACCATCACGCCACCGGCCGGCGTCGTGCTGAACGACGTCGAGATCATCCTGGATCTGGCAAAGGCTACCAACGGATTCGCGGCCGTCGAGTCCACCATCACCGCGCAGTTTGCTCTCAGTCGCAAGATCGATGGGACGAACTGGCGGCGCGAGGCGTACAACGAAGCCGCGTTGTCCGGCACGAACGCGGCCAATCGGGCACAGCGGCTCGTGGCCGGCACTGTCGGCCCGCAAGGCGTCCGCGTTGAGGCCGTGTTCTCTGCCGACATCACGGCGGATATCGCGGTTCCGTACGTCGTCCACTTCCGCGGCTCGGCAAACCCGACCATCAGCTAATCGCGCGGAACAATGTCATCCTGAGATGACATTTCGGAGGCACCGATGGGCTACCCATCCGAGACGCTGAACGGGCGCGGACGGCTCGATACCGTCGAGCACACCGCGAACGCGACGCTCACCCACAACGATATGCAGACGTTCCATTCCAACAACGGCGCGTCAGGCGTGATCACGCTGGCGCTGCCGGCGTCTCAGCCCGGCATGCACGTCTATTTCGGCGTGCGTGAGGCATTCGAGTTGCGGATTGATCCGAACGGTACCGAGACGATCAGTCTGCCATCGTCCGGCGTGCCCGGCGCGGCCGGCAAGTACCTGAGTGCCGACGCGGTTGGGGAATCCGTCCATCTGGCCTGTTTCGAGGCCGGTTCCTGGGCGTGCGTCGGCTACACCGGCACGTGGACCGCGGAGTCCTGATGTCATTCGACGGGGACCACTGCCCGCTGTGCAAAGCGGATGGCGCGGCGTGTGGTGGTCCCACGTCGAGCGCTATCCATCCGGTTGATACGCCATCCGCGATCGTCACACCAGGGGGTAACATGGCTGAGCTTGTGGCCGTCCAGTTTGGGCCGCGCGACATGCGGCAACTGAGCCGCGAGGATGCCGAAGCGGCTGTAAAGGCCGGACTCGGCGTGATCGTTGAGACGAAGCACACGCCGGGCCCGAGCGCGCTTGAAGCCGCGTTGGCACCGGATCGAATCATCCCGACGCGGCGATCCGCGCGAGCTATCACGCCGATGCCGTCCACTGACGCGGCGGCTACCGTGACTATCACGCCGGCCGACACCGGTACCGATCTGGGGCAAGGCTCGCATACGGTCGCCAGCACGTCGCCGGTGCTGACCGGGGCAACCGTCGTTGAGTCGCCGGCCGACATGGGCACGGATCTCGGGCAGGGCTCGCACACCACAGATGGCGCACCGTTGCCGGCCGACAACACGGACGACGACAGCGGCGAATCTGAGGGCAAGAACGACGACGACGCGTCAGACACCACGACGGACAGCAACGAAGCGCCAAGCGACGCCCAGGAGCAATCGGAGGCGTCTGACGGTGACAGCGGCACCGACAGCAAGGCCGTGGACGATGCACCGGCTGATAAGGCCGTTCAGGCGCCACAGCCGGGCTCGGCCGGGCGGATCGAACCACGCCGACGCGGTAGCAACTGAGGGCTGAGCGCTGATGGCATACATCACGACGACTGACCTACAGACGTTCCTACAGCGGTCACTGACCACCGCTGAGACCGCGCAAGCCCAAACAGCGATCGATACGGCAACCGCGCTGATCGATCGTCGGACGGGCAAGTCGTGGATGGGTGGCCCGGCTACTGTGTCGAACGAGATGGCTACCGTGAGTGGCGGCCGTCTGTTCCTTGCACATCCGCCGGTGCAGTCCGTGACGTCTGTATCAGTTCGTGATGTGGCCATCGGCGCGACAGCGAACGCACTGATAGCCGGCACATCGTACGAACTGCTCGACGCGGCAACCGGTGAGCTACTGGTAGCCGCGGCCGATGGTATGCGTGCCACGATCACGTACGTCACGGCTCAGACCGTGCCGGCGCACATCAAATACGCGGCCGAGTTGATCGCGGCCGGCCTGTTGCTGTTCAAGCCTGACGAGCGCTCGGGTATCAAGTCGTTCTCGGTACCCGGCGACTATTCAGTGACTTACACAACGAGCAACGTCATTCCGGACGAAGCGGCGAGTTTGCTAGGCCGGCCCGTGGTGAGGTTCGCCTAATGCCACCGCGCGCACTGTTCGACCAGACAATGGCCGTCTACACGCGCAACGCGGCTGATCGCGGCCAGTACACGACACTGGCCGCTACGGGTATCCCGTGTCGGCTACAGCATGTCATGAGACAGCCGGCGGCCACATCGGCGGATCGGCGCGACCTAGCGGCGAACCGCTCGATCATGTTCGATCAGTCCTACATTCTGCCCGAGGATAGCCAGATCGAGGTTACCGGGCCGCGCGTGGAAGAGAACCGAGACGGCACCGGGCCGGCGCGCTGGAACGTTCAGCGCGGCACACTGGCGATAGCTCAGGGACCGAACGGAAGCCCGTCACATAGGCGCGCTGAGGTTGTCCGCGCATGATCACGCGGTACGTCGTCCGATGATTCGGGATTGGGGCGGTGGGGCGAATGTCTGCCAGAGTGATCGCCTACCTAGCGCAAACGTGGTGGGGGCGGATTCTATCCGAACACGACACCGAGCCAACCGAGCTATCAGGCGGCTTGCTGAAACTTGTGCTCGGCGTGGTGTTGGTCGCGCCATTCGATACGTTTGGCAACTCGGTAGCTTTCCGGGATCTCAGTTTGCTACCAGAGTGGCTATTCGGGATGCTGTTTATCTGTATCGGCATTGGGCATCTTGCCGTGCTCAGGAATGGCTCGGAATATTGGCGCCGACAATTCGCCGGCATCGGGGCCGGGGTATGGTTGGCGCTGTCCGGCATCTTTCTACACGCGGTACCATCATCCTGGGCGGCGTGGGTATTTCTGTTAGCGGGAGTGTGGCAGTGCTGGTGCTACGTTCGCTTACGGGGGCCGGTGCGTTCGGCGGCTCGGTAATGGCATGGCAGTTCGATATGCCATCGTGGGGACAGATCGGCGCTGTAATCGGATGGTTCGGTGGCGGTGTTACCGTCATCAAACTCGTTGATCTCGTGTTCAAAAACAACGCGCGGAAGGACACATTTACCGCTGACTTGCAGACCGGGCTCCGTAAGTCGCTACTCGAACGGATCGAGGCACTAGAGAAAGCCGACGAAGCGAAGACGAAGCGATTCGAGGAACGCGACGAAATCCAGACGAGACGACTTGCTGAGAAAGACGCGCAGATAAATACGCTTATGGTCCTGAACGCTGAACAGCGCGGCATGATCGATCGTCTAACAGAAGAGAATATCAATCTGCGCAATCGTCACCACCGATTCGCTACCGCGGTACAGATTCAATTCGAACATCTACGCGCGGCAGCCGGTCTGAGTCCTGACGACTTCCGGTGGCCAGAATGGATCACACAGGACGTGGAAGGGCCGACGCGAGACGAAGCGCGACGCCGGCGCGAGTTACCAGCACCGGGTGAGACGCCATGACAAAACAGACGGCCGCTGAGATCGAGCAAGAGCTACGCGAGCGGTTCCCGAACGGACCATCCGGTCCAACGCAGACGATCATCGCGACAGCTCACACGGACGGCATCGTGGCGGTTGGGGAGTCCATCACGTTTCACACGCCGGGCGACAATCCGAATGTGCGCGTCGTTGCGGTCACGATCATGTCGCGTGTTGTGATTCGCGCGGTCAAGACGTACCTACAGTCACTCGTGGGTTTCCTGATCGCGGCCGGGTTCACCGGGGCGGTTGCGCCGGGCTCGGTTCCGTTGCCATTCCAGACGTTCACGGACGTACTGACATCGGCGGCTGTGGCCGCGTTGGTACCGGCGATCATGTCGGCGCTAACGAATCTGACGATCCTATTCACTCGGCTTGACGAGTCAAGCCCGAGCCTGATGGCGTAGGGGGTGCGCGATGTTGGTCCCGTTCGTGACCGTCGTCATTATTTGTTGCATCGTGATTGCGCTGGCGTGGTTTGCTGCCGCGACGATCCGGGATGCCGGATCGAAGGGTGGCGCACCGTGGGGCGTGACGGTGTTGCTGCCGCGTCTCGTGTGGCTCGCCGCGATCATCATTTGTTGTATTGCCGTGCTCAGGATCTTTGTACCGACGCTCGGGGGCATCTTCTGATGCAAGTGCTAATCAAGCCGTCTGGATTCATTCAGGCGGTATCGATGGTCAAGGCGATTGGCGAGGCCGGCGCCGCGCTCGGGGGAGACATCGCGGTCTGGGGGAGCGGACTGCCGTATTCGCGACCGATCGAGAAAAACGAATTCCTCACCGGGCCGCGACGTGGCCAGATCGCGCGTCGAGCCGGGCCGGCGCGGATGTTTGAGCTAGGCTCGGCACAAGCGATAGCCGAAGCGCCGGCCATCCTGTTCGCGGCCATCCCGAAGGGCGCGGCATCAGTCGGTCAGGCAAAGCGCAAGGTCAGAGACAACGGCGTCCGTTACATCCGCGAACGGACACCGGTCGAATCGGGCAATCTGCGCGAGTCTGTCGGCGTGATCACACGGCCGGGGACGTACTGATGGCCGATCAAATCGACTTCGAGGCCGCGGCGGATGGTCTGGCGGATCTGCTCATGACCATTCCGTCCATTCAACAGGTGATCATCGGATCGCCGGCCGGCATGTACTCAAGCTCGGCGGCTTGGATCACGCTAGGCGATCCCGGTGTGACAAATATGGTGCTTGCGGGAGGTATATACGAGTCATCCGCGAATCTGATCGTCTGGCTAGGCTACGCGCTGGACGATGCCGACGCAGAAAACGCCGAGCGGGTCACGATGCAGAACGTTGCCGAACTGATCCGCCGCGTAGCTCGCAACCGATCGCAGACCGTTGACGGTGTCACGCCGAACCTGAACGGATCGGTTACACGGATGGATCTGCCGCACTCGGCTACGAGCCCGGCCGATTACGCGATCATGAGTGGACAGACGACACGCCTGTTTCCTATCGCAGTGCCGGTGTATCAGCGAGAAAACTTCGGAGGCTAACCGGTGTCTGACAGTGATGCCATTCCCACGAATCAGCGGACCGGTGAGCCGCTGAAGTGGGCAACCTACATCGGAGACGGCAGCGAGCGGTACCACGGGGTACCGATGCGCGATCTTGACGAGGCAGACCGCAAGGCGTTGGAAGACGCCGGCGAGACCGCGCTTATCGCGGCTGTCGAGTCCGGCAACCTGTACCGTCTCACGCCGCGAGCAAAGGCCGAAGCAAAGGCCGAAGCGCCGAGCAAGACGGCCGACGTCTTGCCGGAGGATGACAAACCGATGGCAGCACCGGCAGCAAGCTCGGCGCGGCCGGCTCGGGCTGCCACGAGCAGCAAGGACGGTGATAGCTAATGAGCGGCGAGACGTGGGCCGGTAGTTTCCAGATCGGCAAGGAGGTCACGGAAGCGCTAGCGGTGGCGGCCACCCGGAAGATTTATTTCAATCCGGATGGCGCGCTCAGCAGTGCGCAAGATCCACGACCACACCGGTTCCTGGTCGGGCGCCGCGACAACGTGCTTGACTACACGAACGGTCCCGAGCAGGCCGGCGGCTCGGTTGGCATGCCGGTCAGCGCTGACGAGATGCTGGAAATGTTGGCGATCACGCTACAAGGCGGCGTGTCGCCCACAACACCGTCCGGTGCGACGCTGGCGCGGCTGTGGACGTACAAAGCGTCAGCAGCCGTCGATTCGGCCACGATCGAGTGGCACGACGGCGCCAACGTGTGGATTGAGTCCGGCGTCAAGGGCAATCAGTTCACGCTGACCGGCGCCGTAGCCGATACGAACATGATCAGCGTGGATCTGTTCGGCACGTCGACCGCGCACGGCTCGCTGACGGGCGCGCTGTCCGATCGCGTGCCGAGTTTCATGGAAGGTTGGCAGACTCGATTCTACGTCGACACGTTCGGCTCGGCGTTCGCCCAAACCCCGATCCCGGGCACGCTGATCAACTGGAACGTTCAGGTTTCCAACAACGACGAACGCAAGTACCGCGGCGACAACACGCTCGCGGCTCGGCGCGTGGCCGTGGGTGAGCTTGACGTGCAGTCGACCATCGTGTTTGACGCGGCGATGGTCAACCCGAACACGTCAAGCCCGTTCGGTATCGAGGAATTCGACCGGTGGAAGGCCGGTACAAAGCGCGGTCTGACGCTGGAATTCCTGGGCCCGGCCGATGGGATCGAGGCCGGCGCTAACGAAGCACAGACGTTCACGATTACGGGTACGCCGACGACTGGCGGCGTCGTGGCGAAGATTCTGGGAATCAACGTCGCGCTTACCTACAACTCGACGTCCGGTGCTGCGCAAAGCGCCATCAATCTCGCGCTCGTGGCCGCGCACGGCGCCGGCAATACCGTCACGGTCAGCGGTGGTCCGTGGCCCGCTACGCCGCTCGTGGTGACATTCACGGGCGCACAGGTCAGCGCGCGAGACATTCCGCTCACGACGGCTGTGTCAAGCACGCTCGACGGCGGCGCGACAGTCGGCTACGCCACGACAACGCCGGGCCGCTCGGGGCGCAAGCAAGTCCGGTGCTACATCCCGGGTGCGTGGACGGCCGTAAACCTGGGCGGCACGGATGGCGTCGTCCGTTCGTACGAATTCACGCATCAGGCCGTGTATGACCCGACGCTCGCGGCGATGTTCGCGATGGAGTGTCAGTCAAACCGTACTACCGCGTTCTAGGCGCGGCCCTACACATCGGCAACATGCCCGGGTGAGCTACAACGGCTCACCCGGGCTGTCAGCACTCTAGCAGGGGGCAGATATGCCAGACGAGATCACACAGCGACAGATTCCACGATTGCGGCTCGACAACCTACCGCGCCCGTCCAGCATGGCGGCATCGAAGCCCGTCAACGGTCCCGTGGACGACGTGATCGAGATGCCGCGTCCGGCTGGGGACGGTGCGAGCGGCGACTACTACAAAACCCTGGTGGCCGCCGGGATCAACCCGCGCGACCTGTTCGTGGCAGATCGTACGCCGTGGCTGGCCATCCACGACTTGCTGCCGAACGGCCGGCCGGCCGGGCAGTGGTCCAACCTGTTGGTACAGGTCTGGCTCGACTACCCGAAGGCGATTGCCGATCTGTGGACGCCACAGGAGGGCAGTGGCGAGGACGGCAAGGAGACGCCGGATGAAGCGGCCGAGCGGATGCTAGAAGCGTGCCGGGCCACGTTCCTTGCTCACGCGATTCGCAAGCCGGGCCAGAAAGCAAAGGACACGCCGGAGCCATTGCTGGACGCTGACGGCAACCCGGTCCCGTGGCTGAACCCGGCCACCGGCGAGCCGCACAAGCCGATCTCGTCAGAGGAATTCTGGAGTGAGATCAGCACGCCACTCGGCGGCGCGATCGTTCAGCGGTTCTTTACGGAGATGGCAGCAAACCCTACGTCAGGCGGCGCCTCATCACGGCGGCGGAATCAGCGTCGCTGAGAGTGATGCTCAAACAGACCAGCCCGCGCGGCCGGTCTGTTCCGTGGCTGTGGACACGACGCCAGATCGCTCGGAATTGGAACTGCAAGCCCGAAGAGGTAGACCTAGCACCGTGGTTCGAGGTCTACGACGAAATGGTCATGATGGGGATTGAGTCCGAAGCACAAGCGTTCTGGGCGAGACGTCGCCAATCGGCGCAACGAAGGTAGCCCGTGGGGAAATGTCATCCTGAGATGACATTTCCCCACGGGCGCGCTACGGGGGCAACAGCGAGCTAGACGGCTCAGTAGGCGACTGAGCCACTACAACGGCCCCACGGCCCGCTACGGGGCAACCGGGGGCATCTGGCGCGAGGGTGGCCCAATGGCAGACATGGCGAGTATCGCCACAATCACGTTTCAGGGCGTTGACGCTACGTCCGGCGTCGCTACTGGCGTGTCCAACGCGATCACGAGCGTTGAGGGTGCCGCTACTCGCGCCGGTGGCGCGCTCGTGTCAATGGCCGCCGGCGCCGCTAAACTTGCCGTTGCCGTTGGCGCCATCTCGTTCACGGCTGTGGCCGCCGGCATCACCACGAGCGTCACGGCTGCCGCGGGCTTCGAGAAACAAATGTCAGCGGTTACCGCTGTCATGGATCAGGCGCAACTAGCGGCAGCCGGTGGCGGTAAGGCGTTGGCCGATCTGGCGCTACAACTCGGCAAGGACACGAGTTTCAGTGCTCAGGAGGCAGCGCAAGGACTCGAAGAACTAGCAAAGGCCGGCGTGTCCGTCCAGGACATCATGTCCGGAGGCGCTAAAGCCGCGCTCGATCTCGCGGCAGCCGGCGGTATCAGCGTAGCCGACGCGGCCGGCATCGCGTCGAATGCTATGGCCACGTTCAATAAGTCCGGCTCGGAAATGGCCGGCATAGCTGACACGATCAGCGGCGCGGCCAACGCGTCCGCGATCGATGTTCATCAGTTCGGACTGAGCTTGTCCGCTGTGGGCGCCGTTGCACAGACAGTCGGCATCAGTTTCGAGGACACCGCCACAGCTATTGCCGTGCTCGGGCAGAACGGTCTGAAGGGTAGCGACGCCGGTACCTCGCTGAAAACTATGCTGCTCAACCTGAGCCCGGCCACGAAGCAAGCTAAAGAAGAAATGATGGCGCTCGGCATCATCACCGCTGACGGTAGTAATCGATTCTTCGATGCACAGGGCAAGGCTAAGGGGCTCGCGGATATCTCCCAAATCCTGCAAGAGGCAACGGCCAATCTGACGCAAGAGCAAAAACTCAACGCGCTACAAACCATCTTCGGTACCGATGCGATCCGGGCCGCGGCCATCATGTCCAACAATGGCGCTACCGGGTTCAACAACATGGCCGACGCGATGAAGGCGAGCGGCGGCGCCAGCGCGGTTGCTGATGCACGGCTGAACAACCTTGCTGGCAGCATGGAAAAGCTCAAAGGCTCGATTGAGACGGCTAGCATCACGTTCGGTCAGCATTTGCTCCCGAGCTTGAAGAAAGTAGCCGACGCGGCGACCGACATGGTCAACCGCGCGATACCTGGGCTTGACAAGCTAGGCGAGTCAGCCGCCGGCATGCTCGATCGATTCATTGATAAGGCGGCCGCCGCGATACCGGCTATCATGACCGTTGGTTCCTCGATCCTGAGCGTAGCTCAGAAGGCGCTACCGGTGTTCGTGACGGCAGCCGGCCGGGCGGCCGTGGCCGGCGAGCAGATGGTGGCCAAACTGCTCGGGCTATCGATCGCGGACTACGCAAACGAATGGGATCTGCTCGGCGGCATCATCACCCGATCGGGTGAACTGATCATTACTGGCGTGCAGGGCATCGTGTCAGCCGTACAGACCGGCTGGCCGGTCCTGGTGAGCGCATTCGAGACCGTCGAACCGATCGCAGTCCGGATCGGTAAGGCGTTTATCGACAACATCGCCACGCAGATCACGTTTATTACCAGTAGCGTGATTCCGCCACTCGTCTCGATCGTCCAGCAGACAGCTAGCGTATTCGAGTCTACACTACTGCCGGCAGCACAGAAGACGGGCGAGGTATTCCGTGGCGTTCTGGGCGACTCGCTAGCGTGGCTGGCGGCTACCGCGTGGCCGCCGCTCATGGCGATCGTCCAGCAAGCGGCGGCGTTCTGGACGGGTACGCTACTGCCGGCCATTCCGCCGTTGGCTGCCGCGCTACGAACCGCGCTAGGCGAGTCGTTGCAATGGCTGGCGACTACTGGATTCCCGGCACTGCTCAGCGCGGCGACGGTAGCCGTCAATTTCCTGTCGTCCACAGTGGTGCCGGCCATCGTGCCGGTAGCCGCCGCGATCCGGACCGGGCTCGGCGTAGCGATCCAATGGGTAGCACAGACCGGCTGGCCGATGTTCTTGACGGCAGCGACGGCCGTGTCATCGTTCATCACTGGCACCGTGATACCGGCCGTTCAGACGCTTGCCACGTGGCTACAGACAAATCTGCCACCGGCGATCAATAGCATACTGACGGTCTGGCAGACGGTACAGGGTAAGCTCGCCCCGATCGTTCAGGCGCTATTCTCGGGCGACATCAAAACGGCTATCAGCGGGCTCGGTACCGCGTTCTCCGAGTTTGCTACGCTGGCGATCGGCTGGCTAGGCGAGCAAGTTGCCGCGATCGATTGGGCATCGGTCTGGCAGCAAGCCGTAGACGTTGCCGTGGCGCTCGGCACGTACGTGGCCGGACTAACCGTCGACTTCGTGACGTGGCTCGGCGCACAGGTGGCCGCGATCGATTGGGCCGGAGTGTGGACGAAGACGGTTACCGTTGCTACTGCGCTCGGTACGTACCTCGCCGGCCTCGCCGTGGACTTCGCTACGTGGCTCGGTACGCAAATCGCGGCGATCGATTGGGCGGCGCTGTGGGCGAAAACGGTTACGGTGGCAACCGCGCTCGGCACCTACGTAGCCGGGCTAACCGTGGACTTCGCTACGTGGCTCGGGGCACAGATCGCGCTCGTGGACTGGGCCGCGCTGTGGCAACAGACAGTCACGGTGGCAAGCGCGCTCGGTTCGTATCTGCTCACGCTGGCCGTCGACTTCGCTACGTGGCTCGGGGCTGAAGTCGCGAAAATCCCGTGGCCGGACGTCTGGGCTAAGGTGGTCGGATTGACCGAAGCCGCGGCTACGGCGATTGGCGTGCAACTGGCCGCGATCGATTGGGCCGGCGTCTTCGAGGCTATCCTAGATTTTGACACGAAGTTCTACACGTGGATTACGGAACAGATCAAAGCCGTGGACTGGGCCGGACTGGGTACAACGACCGGCGATATGTTTGGCAACATGCTCACCGGCGCCGGCAATGGTGCTGCCGGCGTCGATTGGGCAAAGATCGGCGCGGACACCGCTAAGGCGCTCGGCGCGGCGCTCGGCGCGGCTGTGACCGCTAAAGAGGCGTGGGACGCATTCGCAAAGGGGATGCAGGACGGGTTTACAAAGTCCATCACGGGCATCACGGTCACAGACGCACAGTCCGCGCTCGGCAACAAGCTACTCGACATGCTAAAAGGCGCGTGGGACGACGCGACCGGCGGATGGCACCCGACGCTCCCCAACATATTCGGCGGTGGCACAAGCTCGGCACCGGCCGGTGCGACGCAGATGTCAAACCGAACCGGCGCACCGTCAGCGGCGACAGGACAGAAACCCGGCCCGTCTGCCACCCCGGCGAGCTACACGGCCGACTGGGAGAAGGAGGCGTACCAGGCCGCCGTCAAGGCCGGCATTGATCCGGTCCGGTTCGTGGAACAGATCCGCGAGGAATCGAGCGGTAACCCGAACGCCTACAACGCGAAATCTGGCGCTACGGGCATTGCTCAACTCATTCCGAAGTACCACCCGAACGTAGACCCGACCGACCCGCACGCGTCACTGACGTACGCCGCGAACCTGCAAGCTCAGGCGATGCAGCAATACGGAGACCCGTCCGTGGCGCTCGCGAGCTACAACGCCGGGCCCGGCAACGTAGCGAAGTACGGAGGCGTGCCACCGTTTGAGGAAACGCAGAGATACGTCACTGAGATCGAGCAGCGACGGCAAGCCGTACTCGCGCAACAACAGCAGCAAGCGGCACAAGCCGTACAGACCGCCGGCGGCGTACAGGGACCACCGGCGGCCGGCGGCTTCCAGGGACAGCTACAGAAGATCGGAAATCAATTCGAGCTAGGTCTGCCGTGGGAAGCCGCGCTAGCGGCATGCGGACCGGCCGCGCTAGCACTGTTTTATGAAGCCACCGGGCGCACGCCGAACGAGTCCGAAGTGGTCCGGATCGCCGCGCAGAACGGATGGACGCCGGGCGGTGGCATGACAACCGGGCCGGCCGGGTTTATGAAGTCACTGGGCGAACTAGGTATCCAGTACGCGAACCTGCCGGCGACCGCGCAATCCGCACAGCAGTCCGTGCAAGGGGGCAACCTGACCGCGATCTCAACCGGTGGCGGTAACGTGCCGCTGAGTAGCGGCCACTACTTCGTAGCTCAGGGCTTCAACCCTGCTACCGGACAGTTCGATCTGGGCGAGACTGGCGGCCCGGACCCGAACAACCCGAGCGCGGGGCACGCACTCAAAGGCGGCTCGCGTTTCATGACGGCTGAGGAAATCACGGCGCTGGCCGGGCCGATCAACGGCGTGATTCAACTCGTCAACCAACTACCACCAGCAGCCGACGCGGCCGGCGTCGCGTTCGACGGCACAACGGCATCGCTGAAGCAATTCGGCGACACGTCCACGACGGCCGCGCCACAGTTCGCCGGTATGACACAGGACGTCATTACGAGCGTAGACGCTGCCGGTAGTCGGATCACGACGTTTTCGACGGACACGCTCGGCTCGTTCATCACGACGACAACCGACACGACCGGGCAGGTTATCGGGTTGTGGGGCGAGCTATCGAATGGCGTCCAATTGAACATGGCCGATACAGCCGCCGGCGTGACAACCACCAGTCAGACTATGAACGGTCAACTGATTACCACAACACAAGATACCGCCGGCAACATGATCACGACCGTAACCGACGCTAACGGTCAGATCGTCGCGCAGTGGTCAGCACTCGCCGGTCAAGTCACCACGACTAACGCCACGATGGGCAATCAGTTGATTCTGGACTCAGCCGCGGCGGCCACCGGTCGAAACTTGATCATCGCGACGGCTGCCCAGACTGAGGTCACGACGGCCCAGACCACAGCTACCGAGGTTGTGCAAGCTAATACCGACATGAATACGCAATCAGTCGGACAGGTGCAGGGCATGTCCGGCGCCATCCTGCAATCCGTGACCGACATGGGCAACGGCGTTACGATGACCGTCACGACGACGGCCAATGGGACGGTGACGACGCTCCAGGACTGGAGTGGCAAGGTCATCGGTGTGTACACCGAGACTGAATCGCAGACGTCAACATCCGTGGACACGATGGCCACAAACACCGAAGACGCTGCCGGCCGGGTGATTGACGTCTCGGGTACGGTGGGCTCAGCACTAGGCGATATGGGGCAAGCGTTCAAGGACACCGGCGCCGCGGCAAAGGACGCGGCACCACCGGTGAAGGATTACGGCACGGCAGCCGCGTCTGTAAAGCCGATCAACATGGGCGACAGCGTCAAGAACCTACAAGCCGTCAGCAAGGCGGCCCAGGAGGCTAAGAAAAGTCTGGACGAGCTACAGAAGACGAATACCGGCGGTGGCAAGCAAATCAAGAACATCGCCGGTAATCAAAGCGGATCAGACATCGCCGGTACTACCGGGATGGCCAGCGCTCAGGATGCCGTCGCCGGTGTCATGTCGACTATTGCCGATCTGGTAACCGAAGTGATCGGCGGTAGTACGTCGTTCCTTGAACAGCCGACAGCATCGAATCAGCATCCACCGCAAGGCGTCACCGGCGGTGGACAGGTACACGCGATCGAGCCGGCGCCACCGGCGACCGCGCCAACCACCACGCCGATCAGTCACGGTCCGGCTGAGCCACTGCCGGGCCAGACACCGAACATCGCACCGTCACCGGCGCGGCCGGTGCTGTACGCACCGACACTGCCGGATATCAGCGAATTCGACAAACAGCTAGCCGCGTTGGGCGACGGCGCCGATACAGAGACACAACGGATGTCTATCCAGCTACAGAAGAATTTCGCGGTTATGGTCAAGAACATGACCGCGCAAGGTATCCTAGTTGACCGCAACGTTACAAACTCAACCGAGGACATGAGCGGCGACGTCATAAGCTCGGGCCGCGACATGCAAACGCACACGGTTGACGCGGCGACCGATATGCAGACCGGCGTGTCGCGAGCGGCAGCCGGCATGCAAACGGCCGCCGTAGACTCGTCTGTCACGATGGCCGGCACGATCGTTGACCGTGTAGCTCGGATGGCGGATGGTACGATCGCGGCAGCCGGCACGATGCGTGATCAGGTCTCAACGCACGCTGACGGCATGCGCGGCTCGGTAGTGTTCGCGGCCGATCAGATGCGCGGTAGCGCGATCTTCCAGACACAGCAAATGCGCGACGGTATGGCAGTCGCGGCCGGCGAGGCGCGAGATAGCGCCGTGCTGGCCGTTCAGGCGATACAGACGCTTGTGCCGGCGGCTGTGGCTGCCGCGATTGCGCCAACGAACGCTCAGGCCGACGCGCTGAAACGGGACTTCGTACAGCGTTTCATCGATTCGCGCGACGGCGCGAATACCGCGATCGGACAGCTACGTGACCCGTCCACCGGACTACCGAAGACGCTGTCAGATGTGAGCGGTACTGTCAACGGATCGAACGGCCCGGCTGAAAAACTCGGCAACGAGACAGTGGCCGCGATCGTCAAGGGCATTCACGAGGATAGCGGCAAGATCGGCACCGAGATCAACGCCGCTATCAAGAACGCGTTGCAGAACGCGACCGTCCCGAGAACGGCCGGTGTTGCATCCGCGCCATTCGTTGGCGATCCCACGAGCGCGATTGATCTGGCGATGCCAACGATGATCGGGACCGCGCAACTCGGCAACGTCGACCGCGTGATCGCTGATTTTGACTACGATCGTCTGGCAAAGGCGATCAACACCGGCCAGCGTGACGTTTTCAGCTACACGGTATACTCTCAGGCAACGACGTCCACGGCAGTGCAGGACGTCGAGACGCTACGGACGTTGGCGCAAACACGCTGAAATGTCATCTCAGGATGACAAGCCCGTAGCGGGCTCACAGCGGCCCGCTACGGGCGAAACGACAAGTACCCACAGGTGCGCGTACGAAGCCCGTACGGGCATCCTGTGGCGTCTGGGGGGGTATCCGTGACGGTAGACGGTGGTCTGGCGACAACCGACCTATGGCAAGTGATCGCGCCAACCGGTACCACGGACACGAACTATGTCACGAATCCGAGTTTCGAGACCGGTACCACCGGCTGGACACCGACGTCCGCGACGCTTGTTCCGACGATTGGGGCCAGCCGTTACGGCGGCTACGGCGGCCGTCTGACGGCATCGGCCGCGAATGGCCGCGGCGAGTACAGCGGACCACAGTTCGCCGGCGGTACGCCGGTGGTGTTCTCTGTCTACGTCAAGGCAGATAGCCCGCTCGTGGTGGCCCGGCTCGCCTACGGTGCTACGGTGGTCGACGTAGCCCACCCGGGCGACGGCAAGACACACCGTCTAGAGATCCCTACCGTAGCCGTAGCCGCGACAACGCCGGTGCTCGCGGTGCGCGACGGACGATCGTCCGGGTGGACGGCCGTCGACATTGACGGTGTGCAGTTTGAACAGGCGACGGCGGCCAGTACATATATCGATGGCGATCAGGATGGCTGCAAGTGGACTGGCCTTGCCCACGCATCGACGTCACAGCGTGACGGACGTAGCGGTCAAGGCGGCGCAATCAAGACGTTTCATAGCATCGGACTCGACGTCGTGAGTCAGAAGGGACTCGGGCGCGCGCCGGTCGACGTCGTGACGCAATCCCAGGCTATCAAGGATGGATCGATCTATCAGGGCACGGTCAGGAAGGAACGGGTATTTACCCTGACATGCGAGATCATGTACCCGTCCGGTCTGGCGAAGGATCTGCACACAAACCGGCGTACCGCGTTCGCGCCGTTCGCGCTTGACACGCGATCGAACCGTGGCCCGGTGACGCTGAGGTACACCGGTGGCGGCGACCTAACGGACCCGCGCGTGATCCGTGCTCACAACGAGGACGGATGGACGATGGACGACGTAGAACCGACCACCGAGGTTCTACCGTTGCGGTTCCTGGCAAACGATCCGGATTTTGAGTCGAGCTACGACACGGCCGCGCTTCTGGCTCCGAGCCAGAGTGTTACGAGCGTCAAGGCTATAGCGATCAGGACGCCGGACAATGTGTGGTCTAACGCTGGCGGTGGGCCGGTGTCTAACCCGCTGTCACCCATATACGCGGCGGCCCAGATGGCCGATGGCCGGATCATCGTCGGTGGAAACTTTACCGACATGGGCGGCGTGGCCGCGTGCGATTACCTCGCCGTCTGGGATCCGGCGACGGCGACATGGTCAGCGCTCGGCGGCGCAACACCCAACAGCACGGTACTCGGTATCGATGTCGCGGCCAACGGCGACGTCTACATCTGCGGCTCGTTCCAGGACATGGCCGGTATCGCGGCGGCCGACTACGTAGCGAAGTGGACGGCTGCAACGAACACATGGTCAGCGGTTGGGCCATCGGGCGCGAACACCGGCGCGTACGGCTCGATCATAGACCCGTCCACCGGCTACTGGTGGATAGCCGGTGCGTTTACCACGATTGGCGGTGTCTCAACCGCGAATGGCACAGCGTACTGGAACGGCTCGACGTGGGTAAACGCGGCAACTGGCTTCGGATCGCACTACAGCGACGTTGACGCATTCGAGATCGGGCCAGACGGCAAAGTCTACTCGCCGGGTACGGCCGGGCTGTACCGGTGGGACACGACAACCTGGACGCTAGTCGCGGCCACCGGTGGCAGTGCGCAGATACAGACACTCAAGACGTGGAACGGCTCGCTGTATGTGGGCGGATTCTTCACCACGTTCGCCGGTGTCGCGTGCAACGCCATTGCTAGGTGGACCGGCGTTTCCGCGCAACCGCTCGGTACGGGACTGGCGAACCCGGGCACGAGCTACATCACGAAACTATCGGTACTCGCTGATGGTAGCGCGCTCGTGGCATCCGGCCTACTGTGGTCGACCATTGGCGGTATCACACCGCCGGACAATATCGCGCTGTGGAACGGATCGGCGTGGCTGCCGTATTCAGCCGATCCGCCCAACACCGCCACGCACGGCAACGATACATACCGTCTGTACGGCATGCCGAACGGCTATACCGTGCTGAACTGGATGGCCGCTGGCGGCGTTGGCACGTTCGGGACAACGCTTATTGCCGAGTCCATCACGTCCGTCACGAACGCCGGTTCCGCGAGCGCGTACCCTGTGATCAAACTCGTGATCACACAGAACTGCACGCTGTACTCGATCACGAACCTGACCACCGGTCAGGTGCTCAGGTTCAACGGCACACTACTGGCCGGCGAGATTGTGACGATTGATCTGCGCGCCAATCGATCGAAAACGGTTCGATCGAACTATCGCGACCTGATCGGGTTGCTACTGTCGGCTAGCGATTTCTCGACGTTCGCGCTGGCGCCGGGTGCGAACCGGATCGCGCTGTACTGCACGGACGGATCAGCCACAGCCTATCTGTACTGGCGCAACCGTTACGAGACGGCCGACTGACCATGACAGACTACCAGATATGGCTGAGCGATCCGTTCGGCAACCGCGTGGCCGACGTGTCGGGCAATCGCATCGCGAAACTGACGTATGCGCTCGGAACCAACGCGGTCGGATCGGTCACGATCACGATACCTCGTGGCAGTCTGCCGGATGCTTACCTGATCGAAGACGCGCGCTTCGAGATCATGCGGCGCCCGGTCGGTGGCGAGATGCAACGCGAGGGCGAGACGGTATGGCTGCTACAAGCTCCCACGAAGGGCGTCAGCGCGGCCGGTGGCCGTTACCGTACGTTGGTAGCCTACACAGCCGCCACGCTGCTAGAACGGCGCGTGATCACGGCGCTAGCGGGCGCGGCCGGCTCACTCAAGACGGGCGCCGCTGACGATCTGATGAAGGCGTACGTAGCCGAAAATCTCGGCAGTAGCGCGGCCGGCGATCGGACATGGTCAGGCTATATCGACGTAGCCGCCAGTGTGTCCGGGGCGGCATCGGTCACTAAGGAGGGCTCGCAAAAGAACCTGTTTTCGCTCTTGCAGGATTTGGCGCAATCGGCGCGGACAGCGGACAGTACGCGCCCGCTGTATTTTGATCTGGTCTGGACAGGATCGAGGTTTGAATTCCGGACCTATGTCGGTCAGCGCGGCACAAATCGAAGCATCGTAGGCACGCCGGGCTCGCTGACGATCTCGACGGATCGCGGTACGCTCGGAGCTTCCGAGGTCACAACCGACTATCGATCGTCAGCGACGGCCGTCTATGGGCTCGGGCCGGGGCAAGGCCCGAGCCGCAAGGTGCAGGTAGCCGTCGATGCAACGCGGCTCGTGACGTCGCCATTCGGCCGCCGCGAGGCGACGATAGACGCGGCGTCGGCTACAACGGATGCCGCGATCCTGGGCGAGGCTCAGGCCGAGCTTATGCGTCAACGGACCCGGACAGTGCTGACGGGTAGTCTGGTCAACGGACCCGGCGCGGTGTACGGTAAGGACTGGACGTTTGGCGACAGTCTGCTAGCCGAAATGGATGGGGTACAATATCTCGTCAAGGTTGAGGCGTTGGCGGTAACGATGCAGGGGGGCGAAGAAACAGTGACAGTGAGTCTCAAGGGCGAGCCGGCATGATCGATCAACGATCGTTTCAGCAGTACATGAACGATCTTGAGGATTTGAAACGGACGGTTGACCGTCTGGCGGCTCGTGAATCGCCCATGACTGGCCGGCCGGTCCTGGGGCTTCCCACCGGCTCGACTATCTCGACGTCGAACACGGCGTTCGTGCCGACTGATACATCATGTCAGATCAACAAACGCAACGCGTCGTCGGATATCGTCGTGCTGTTCGATGCGCGGTGCTACCACTCGTCACCGGGTAACGACGTGTATATCGGCATCGCGCTCAACGGCGTGACCGGTGTCGTGCAGGGCTACCCGGTTCGTGTGCCGTCAAGCTCGATTCAGGCGAACCCGGTTGCTATGGTGTTCACCGGCCAGCCGGTCGGTAGCTATAACCCATATATGTACTTTCGTGTCGACACCGGCACCGGCAACCTGTACGGTCCGTATCGGTGGATTCTCGCTTATGAGGGCTCATGGTGGCCGTAACAGATCCAGCGCAGCGCTACCGCGATCTGGTGGGCATCCCGACGAACGGCAAGCGGGTCAACCTCGCCCGGCTCGCTGACGAGTTGACGGCAGCCGGCGTGCCACACAATCAACTCGGGATGATCTCAACCGACCAGAACGGCAAGGTTTTCACCTACGATGCCGACAACATGCCGGCCGAGCTACCGGCCGAAGCCGCGGCCATCGTAGCCGCTCACGCGCCGGATCCTGATCCGGACTACGGCGCCGATGCCGACGATACCACGCCGCAACAACTCGTGACGCGCGTGCAAGCCCTACGGGCATACGCAACGGCTCAGGCGCCAGCAAACGCGGCGACGGTAGCCGTCGTCAAAATCCTGTGCTGGTGGGCGCTGTGGCAGATCCGCCAGACGTTCAGGCGACCGGGGGCACGATGACCGACAATTCGCTACCCTACGATCCGATAACGGATGGCGTCCACTACGGCGCCATCCGTTTGCCGTATGATCCGGCCGAAGATCCCATGATGCAGGGCTTCTACAAAGGGCCGACGATCAACGACACGCTTGTCATCAAATCCCAGAACCGCGGCCAGACGTTCCCGTGCTTCGATACGATGGTCCCGGCCGGCGAGGTCTGGACACTGTTTTCTATCGAGGAAATGCTAGCGCACCCGGAACCGTCGTATAACCCTATGGATCTGATCATGCACATATTCGTGCAACGGCCAGACCGTGGACTCGACGCGTCAGTGTGGTCGACGTTCGGACACTTCGCACAGTGGCGCGAACCTACTAAAGTCAAGATGCCCGACGACACGTGGCAACTACAACCCGGCCGCGTGGTGACCGACACGAGCGAAGGCACGTGGGCCGGCTACCACAACCACGAAACGAATATCCTGCTATTCGGACCATGCCGGCTGTATGTCGGCATTTGGAACGGCAACCCGATCGGGTGGGCAAACGCGGCGGCTCACCTAACCATCGGAATCTGGAAGGGACACCGCGGCTAACAATGTCATCCTGAGATGACATTTCAGGGGGGTATATGGGCCGAGCGGACGGCATCCACTGGCGAACGGGTAGCGCACCGGCCGGGCGAGACGGCCCGACAGACCCGATTCTCGACGTCCTGCAACTCGACGCGCCTACGATCATGAACGAGCCCGAAGCCCAATGGTATTGGCTGGCGGTTGTAGCTCGGCGGGCTGAGTACGCGGCGAGCGTTGGCTATGCGCCGGGTCTGACGGTCTGGCGATCGAGTCCACAGGAAAAGCCCGCGTTATCCGGCTGGAACGCTCACAGCTACAGCCGTTCGGTATTCGCCAATCTCGACGCGCACCACGACCGGACCGGCGCCTATCCGTCTGACGTGCTCTTGCTGAACGAGCTAAACCTGAACTATGAGCGCGGCGACGAACACGACGATATGCAAGCGTCGAACTGGCCGAGCAACTATCGGTACTGGGCTGATTTCCTCGTGGGACTGCTCGGCGCGTGCAGGGAACGCGCGGCGGATCGCGGATGGTCGCCGCGCTGGTGGTTCCCGGCGTGGGCGCCGGGCCACGGCGAGCTACGCGACGATATCGCGCCGCTGTGGACATCGGCCGCTGAGATGTTCGACGGCGTGTGCTTGCACGCGTACAATAGCGTTGAGTCCGTGACGCAGACCGTCGAATGGTACGCGCGAGCGTTCCCGCGTCACCCGTTGCTGTTGGGCGAGTGGAACGCGCCGGGCTCGCTAGCCGAAGAGGGCCAGATCCGCCAACGACTCATGACGCTATGCGCGGGCATCAGTCGTCTACAGACGTGCTATTTCATCTGGCGTTGGGAGCAAGACGCCGGACAGCGGACATACGACATCGAAGGTAATCCCGATCGGATGGCACTATGGGATGGGGCGATCGTCCTGCACGCCGATCCTACGTACATGGTGCCCGGTGACATCGCTGATGCCCCCCAGGTGCCGCGGGATGGCCAACAGACGCCACCGGCGCCACCGGTGGCTACCGGACCCACACAGCCCGATCCGGGCCCGTCAGGGCCGTCTACGGAGGTACCTATGGCAGATGAACGAGTCTACGGCGTGGACGTGTCGAACTGGCAAGTTGCCGCGATCGATTGGGCCGCCGTTGCCGCGAGCGGTCGCGCGTTCGGCGTGTGCAAAGCATCGGAGGGTACGTCGTTCGTAGACCCGGACTTTGATGTCAACTGGCGAGGCATCGCGGACGCTAACATGGTCCGGATCGCCTACCATTTCGCGCGGCCGAGTGCGAATCAGCCGGACGAAGAGGCCGCGTTCTTTCTGTCAGTGGTCAACGCGAACGGCGGTTTCAGCCCCGGCGATGGTGTGTGGCTCGACATGGAAGACACGGCGCTGACGTCAGGTATGGACTTGACCGCGTGGGTGTACACGTGGGGCGCCTACATTGCCGCGGCCGAAGGCTTCTGGCCGGTCGTGTACACGGGCAAGTGGTACGCCGATCCGCACGGATTCGGAGACGATCCCGGCGACGACAAACTGACCGTGATGGGACTGTGCATCGCGGCGTACGAACAGCCACCGATGCCGGACTACCCGCGCGGCGATCCGCCGGCCCCGGTTGACCCGTGGCTGGCGACCGGGGCGCCGTTGGCGTTCTGGCAGTACAGCAGTAGCGGGCGCGTGCCAGGGATCGCCGGTGACTGCGATCTAGACGCGTTCTTCGGCAACCTCGATCAGCTACGCAAGTACGGCAAGCCCGGCCCGGCACCGGCGCCTACGCCACAGCCCGAGACAACGTACAACGTGGGCAGTGGGCTTGTGGACGCGATGGCGGCTCGTGGCGATCGTCCGGCGTCTGACGAAGTGTTCTCGTTCCAGGGCTCGACGGCGAACGGCTACAGTACCGCGATCGGTACGGACGGACTCGGCCACGCGCGACGGTACACGTGGGTACCGTCGCTCAGCCGAGCTTTCTGGGAGGACTTGACGTCGTGAATCAGAACGCCGACATGCTGGCGGAATCGCTGGACAAGATGGCCGAACACCTGATGACACAGTACCGGACGAATCTGCCGGACGGCGCGCGGAAGGACCGGGCTATCCTCGCCATTCAGCGCGCACAAAGCGACGCGCGGAAGGCGCTCGGCGCAACGAAGCCCGGCGGCGAGCCGGAGTCAACCGACCACTAAGCGTCGCCAACGATCCGCAACCGACGCGGCGCCGGCTCGATCGAGCCGGCGCCGCTTGCGTCCGGCACGCGGGTAACCTGCACGGTCAACGGGCCGAGCTTGCGCCGGTACCTGCCGGCGTGGTGGGCCATCTGAATAAAGCCGTGCAACGTCTCGTCATTCAGCGTAAGCTCGGCCACGTATCGCGCGCCGTTGCGGCTGACCGTCTCAATCAACATGCGAAGCTCGGCGCAGTGGCGCCCGCGCGCCGGTATCCGTGTGATCTCTAGATACTTCATCGTAGCCGCCAGTGTGCGCTGATGCGCTTATTGATCTCGCGTAGACGGTCGCTGGCCGCGTTGCCTTCATCGGTTCCCGGTGGCGCGTGGATGTACCGGTCCAATGCGGACCGGTACATCCCTTGTAACTTTGTCAAGTCGTCACAGTAGGTTGTCGGCTCGCCGCGGCTCGACGTTCGACAACCACACGCGCGCACGGTCATTTCCGGCACTCCCGGTCGTGGCGCAGCATGGCGCGCGTCAACCGGTTGACGCGCGCCGCGGCAGCCTCGATCACGCGCCGCGTGGCGCACTCGGCACGGGCTCGGGTGCGATCGGCTAGCGCGATCCGGTGTGCCGCCCACAGATCAGACAGGCCGGAGCACGGCGCGCGGAGTACGCGGTTGCCGGTGTAATAGACACAGCCACAGCGGCGCGTGATCACGATCCGGCCCGATGCGATTGGATCGAGCCCGTTAGTTTCGCAACGACCGCTTGAAGTCGTCGCCGCTCGCCACTATTGCCGGCTACGCCGATCCTGAGCGTGGATAGGGTCGCGCGAGCTTGCCGCCGATGTTCGATCAGCGTGGCCAGATTGGCGCACGGGCGAGTCGTCGCTGGCTCGTTCTGGGTGTTGACAGCGCAACCGCACGCCCTTGCTTGCCACATACTTACCCCCTGTACATGAACGAGCCCCGGCCGCTCGGCCGGGGCTCGGATGGTTATGAGGCGCGGCGCCGTTGGAAGGCCGCGCGTACCGCGTCGTGATCGGCACGGATGCCGGCGCACTCGACGTCAATTTCCGCCAGCGTGGCCAGCCCGAGCCGTTGCGCTTCGTTCTCCTGATGGATCCGGACGGCCCGAATGTGTTTGCAGACGTTCCGTGCTTTCTTCCGGTCGGGGCAGTTGCATACGTGCTCGTTGACCAGATAATGCTTGCCGCGCCGTTCCGGATCCTTGCTGGACGGGATGCCGTAGAAAATCGTGCCCGGTACGTACGGTCCCCACTGCTTGCGCAACGTGACGATGGGCCACGTGATGCCGTCTTCCGCGAGCTTCGCAGCCTCGATATCCCGGCGAGCCTCGCTGATGTCCGTTGGTCGTGCCATCTGTCTGTCTCCCGTCTGTCTCGCGCCCGTGCGCTGCTTTGAGTATAGCGTGTGTGGCAACGGCAAGCAAGCCGGTGAAATGTCATCTCAGGATGACATTTCAGGCTACCTGTTGACAGTGTGGTAACGGCCACGCTACAGTAGTCAGGCGAGTTACGCGAGCGGCGACACGGCCGATGCGGGAGACAGACAGATGGCAGTGCACGGATGGAGTGACGAAGCGCGGTACCTGACACAGACGCGCCAGCAGCAAGAGCAGCGCGCTATCGAGATTGCCGCCGAGCGGCGACGCGTTGCCGAAGCGGCCGGCTACCGGTACCAGTCCATGCGCGAGATCGCCAGCAAGACGAGTCAGGAGAGCTAGACAGATGGCATGCGGCACACCACACGATAACCCGTACTGCTCGCTGACCGAGCCGAAGATCCGCGTTGACGTTGGCCACGAGCGCGACCGACTCGAACGACTCGAACGGCAGATCCGCGAGACGCGCGACAACGGCACGGACGCACGGCGCCGGCGGATTGACGCGCTGTGGCGCGCGGCCGACGATAGCCGAGCCCGTCTGGCCGCCGTGCAACTTGGTTGCGCGGTCGGCACCGGGAAGGGCTCACGCACCCGAAAACCGTAGCCTCGCGATCACAGGGCCGCCCGGATTCGGGCGGCCCTGTTGCGTGTGTGGTAACGGGCTGATATGATTGCCGTGTGGCAACGGCCACGAGACAGATTGAAGGGACAGACAGATGGCGAACCGATCGATAGGCGAACTGATCGAGCATGACGGCAAGCTCGCGCAGTACCGCGGCGAGTGGGCCGATTGGGATGGCGTCAAGGCGTGGCGCGTCGAGCGCGTCGCGGTATCGCGCGAGTCCGTGTACGATGGTACGGCGCCTATTCCGGGCATCAAGGCGCTACTGGGGCAGGTACCGTGGCCGGCCCGCAACTCGTGGTCCGGTACCGTGCTCGGGCTCGCCGGCGACCGTCCGATGATCGCGGCTGATGACTGGCCGACGATCGAGGTACGAACCGAGATCAAACGACCGCGCAACGGCAAGAGTTACGGCTGGCGATGGTCGGCCGACTATCGCGAGTGGGTGAAACAGTATCGGTAACGAGCACGGGCCGCTGATGACCTGTCAGCGGCCCGTAGCGAGCCAACAGGGGGCAGTGATGTACGTCGTGGTAGTGACAGACCAACAGGGCGACACGAGCGTGTACGGACCGTTTGACGACGCACAAGACGCGGCGAGGTTTGAGCGCTACGTGTCCGATTGCGCGCCGGGCATGTCGCCGCTGGCGTTGCCGGTGCTGGACGCGTCGCCAACGCGCCAGCGTGGCCAGTATGCGCGCGGGACGTGGCGGCCGAGCCGGGACAACTAAACGCCGCGAGGTGAGACGATGGCAGACCGACTAGCAACGGCGCTAGTCTTGCTTGGGCTCGCGCTCACGATCGCGGCGCCGGTGGCAGTGATGGCGATCGGTGCCGTCATGGTGCTCGCGCGGATCTATCGCTGAGCTACAGCCCCGGCCCGGGAGATCACGGGCCGGGGCTTGCGTGTGTGGTAACGGTTCGCTATACTGCCCGTGTGGCAACGGTCACACAGACCGAATGGGAGACGGACAGATGACAATGGGACAGATGGCATGGGCTCGGGCGCTTGACAACAACAGCCGCGATTTCTACAACCGCGGCGCACGCCAG
>Ga0255336_100509_pt1 | contig 57654 bp, 64 predicted proteins | sample MeOH1_35cm_T3_17_FD_189102 | JGI IMG/M metagenome (GOLD analysis project Ga0255336, IMG submission 189102) | Sandy soil microbial communities from University of British Columbia, Vancouver, Canada - MeOH1_35cm_T3_179 | ecosystem: Engineered > Artificial ecosystem > Sand microcosm > Unclassified ... | reverse complement strand
TTTATATGAAATGCAGCTTGAATTTCAGGAAGCAGAGGCATTCAGCGGCTATGCCGTGTGCCGGAATTTTGGAAGCTTGCGGTTTTCCCGATTCAAGTCGAAGGCGGTTAAATATCGGCGTCTGCGGCGGCACTGCGAGGACACGGAGCCGCAAATCCTCGTCAGCGTGCCGCTGACCGGAAGCATTGAGTTTGAACAACTTGGGCGACATGTCCGCTGTGAGCCGGGCCAGTTCTTGCTCCAATCCAGTAGTGAACCTTATGAGTTCAGCTACAGCGAGCCTAGCGACATGTGGGTGCTCAAGATACCGGAATTCATGCTGCAGTGCCGTATTACCAGCGTAAGACGTTTTTGCGCCATGCAGTTCGATGCCAGCGTGGACGTGGGTAATCTGTTCCGCGACTACGTGGCCTTAATAGCCAGGCATTGCGCGATTTCGGGCCCGAAGTTTCAGTCGTTGATTGGCGTACAACTCATAGATCTTCTGGGCGCAGTACTTGAAGCGGACCCGCGTGTCACGCAGTCCGCAGGGTCGGCTGTAAAAGCCGCACACATCGCGCGCATTGAACAGTACGTTCGACACAATTTGACCGATGTCCAGTTGACCCCAGACAAGGTGGCTGGTGCATGTAATATTTCGGTGCGGTATCTGCATTTGTTGTTCAAAGAGTCGGGCAGAACCCTATCGAGATGGATACGGGATCTGAGGTTGCAAGCCGCGTACGAGGTCCTGCAACATGGAGCGTCTGGCACCTCAGTGGCGCAGACCGCCTATCACTTTGGCTTCAGCGACCACGCCCAGTTTGCCAATGCGTTTCGCAGGCAGTTCGGCCGCACACCGAGCGATCTACTGCGCTCCGCACGTGCAATCGGCTCGAAAGACTGACCCGACCGCTTTCCTTGCGCAGGCACTGCCGATGCTTACGAAGCGTCGCTAGCCTTAAATCTCGGCAAACCCAAGCGGGACGTCTCGACATAGTCCATTCCAGTGCGGCTGGTCGTCTTTTAAGTATCGCTTACTGTCATCTGCGAAAGCGCCATGGATCGAAACTGTTCCCCGGAACCCAGCCGACGTATCCCCGAGTCGTCGTCACAGCGCCTAACGAATTCGCGCCACGCCTGTGCACGGCACAAACTCCACGATCCGCGCAAACAACGTCTTGCCCACATCGATGACCAGGCCTCCTCGGTATCGACCCTAGCAAGCTACCAAAATGCCAACAATCCGATTGCAAATCGGCATCATGAAAACGCAGCTCGAAAGCTCAGTCCAGATGGAGTTTTGGCTGCATCCTGCAGTCAATTTAACGAGGCACCCCTGAGTAACGAGGCACCCCTGAGTGCACTGGAACACAAACTTTCCTGCGCTCCGTATCAAGTCACGCGATTAGCGGCATCCTAATATCTGATCGTCCAATGGTTCCGGACACCTCGAATAGGTAGGCGGAGCCGGGAGCTTGCCCATAAGCATCAGACCGCAGGACAACGTGACCGAAGCCGAGCATTGGAAAGTGTTTACCTCATCCGACAGATCGTTTTCGAGTCCGATCATCACGATGGAAGCTGAGGTTCCGGCGATGCTGGCCGCCTATCTGCCACGGCAGATTACCTTCGTTCGAGCCGAATGCGCAAGCGTACCGTCAGCGCGGGCAAACAAATTATTACGGGTACCAAATTAGTAAGTTAGCGTCGGAACTGAGCGATGTCACGGAAGACATGCTGGGCCATGGTTGCACGGTTGCTGTCGTGGCCATGAGGCTGAGCGGTAACCAAAAGTCGCAGCAGGGTCGGCGTTCGCTTGCCATGCAAAACGGTGGCGACGCCATAGCGATCAAGAGTGCCGGCACACTCGTTGATGCCTTGCCTTTGAAACAGCTAAAACGGTTGAGGGATTAGCCGTCGTGGTCCGGAGGTCTTGCGCTGCGGATATAGCCTGTAGTCCGAAGCGGTGTCGCGATGATCAAGTCCGCCTGACCGGACTCGACCGTCTTGCCCCTCTTCGGGATCGGAATACGAAGGAACCGGCGTATCCGGATCGTTATACGCCGCAGTAGTCGCGCATTCTGGCGGAGAAACGGAATGCGTGGGAAGGCCTGATGAGTGACCCGTTGGGGGAAACAAATCAACACACGGACACCTAACTTTAACGTAAAGCATCCTTTCAATGTACAACCTCGCGCGGTTCGACTTGGTGAGCATTCGGTTGATCGTGCGGTGCGCGCAAACCGGAAGCCTGACCAAAGCAGCACAGGATGCGCACTTGGCCGTAGCAGCGGCTAGCCGGCGATTGCGCGATCTGGAAGGCGTTCTTGGTTTGAGACTGTTTGAACGCCATTCGCGGGGGCTGGTCGTCACGCCAGCGGGGAGGGTGTTCGTGCAGCATGGCGTCGTGCTGCTGCAGACAATGGTTACTCTGGCGAGCGAGCTAGACGACCTTCAGCGCGGCGTCGCCGTTCACCTACGGCTTTGTGCAAGCACTGCTGCGATCGATCAGTTTCTCGCGACCTTGCTGGCTGCTCATAACGAAGCATATCCGGGGGTGCAAGTCGAACTCGAAGAGGAGCTCTCTGCAGGCGCGGTCAGTGCGGTGCGAAAAGGTCGGGCCGACGTAGGCGTGTTCGTCGAGGGTCCCGATGCACAGGATCTCGACACACGCTTTTTTCGCCGTGACGAGCTGGTTCTAGTCATGCCAGCGGGGCACCGCTTGGCTGCGGTTCGTACGCCGCTGCGTTTCATCGATGCGCTTGATGAGAACTGGATCAGTCTGACTGCTGGCGCATCCATGTTGCGTCAGCAACAACTGGCGGCGCTAGCCAGCCACCGGCCCTTTAAGCTGCGCATGCAGGTGCGAAGCTTTGATGTCGTGTGCAATCTGGTCGCTTCGGGATTGGGGGTCGCGTTGCTGCCCAAACGTGCGGTACTCCCGATCCTGCATCCCATGCGGTTGACATGGCGTCCCTTGGTCGACGAATGGGCGAATCGCAACCTGCTTGTAGCGACTGCAGCCGGTAACACGGATGCAAATATCCGGGCCTTTGTCGACTTCCTGACTCAGCCTTCGTAAAACACGAACGCCAAAGCACAGAAGTAGCAATGGACGTCGTCACGCAGCGAGCAGAACATTCTCTTCGAAATAACCTACGAGGAAGAACGGTCGAAATGAAACACGAAGATGAACTCTCGTCCGGCAGCGAAGTGCCCGTGGCGCCACTGTCAGGAATCAAAGTTCTCGAACTCGGCCAACTCATCGCCGGTCCGTTTGCCGGAAAGACGTTGGCAGAGTTCGGCGCAGACGTCATCAAGATCGAACCTCCCGCCCGCGACGGGCAGCATGGCGGTGATCCGCTAAGACGCTGGCGGATGGTTCGAAACGGTTCTTCGTTGTGGTGGGAGCTTCAGTCGCGCAACAAGCGCTCAGTGGCAGTCGACCTCAGGGACCCACAAGGGCAGGAGATTGCGCGTCGGCTCGCAAGCGATGCTGATGTGCTCATCGAGAACTTCCGGCCCGGCGTGATGGAGGGCTGGGGTCTCGGACCGCAGACTTTGCTCGAACAAAACCCTGGCCTCATCATTTTGCGCGTCAGCGGTTATGGACAAACGGGTCCGTACCGCGACAAGCCCGGTTTTGGTGTGGTGGCGGAGGCGATGGGCGGCCTACGTCACCTGACCGGCGACCCCGGTCGTGTGCCCGTGCGCGCGGGGGTGAGCATTGGCGACACACTGGCCGCGCTGCACGGCGTGATCGGCGTCCTGATCGCGCTGCATCACTGCAACGTCACACGTAGCGCGCGATACCCGCGCGGCCGTGGCCAAATCATTGATGTTGCACTGTACGAGGCTGTATTCAATTGCATGGAAAGTCTGCTGCCCGAATACGACGCTTTCGGCCACGTACGAGGCCCGGCAGGCAGCGCCCTGCCAGGTATCGCGCCGAGCAATGCCTACGAGTGCAAAGACGGAAAACACGTCCTGATTGCGGGAAACGGCGACAGTATTTTTAAGCGGCTGATGACTTGCATTGGGCGCCCGGACTTGGCGGCAAATCCGGCGCTGGACGACAACATAGGAAGGGTGGCGCAGGCCGACATGCTCGATGCAGTCATAAGCGGCTGGACTGCCCAGCGAACGGCCGAAGAGGTCGTTGCGGTACTTGACGCTGCAGCGGTGCCTGCGGGTTGCATTTACACGGCTGCGGACATTTATCGAGACCCTCAATACATCGCGCGCGGCATGATCGAGAGCATTCGCATGGACGACGGTAGCACGCTGGCGTTGCCGGGAATTGTGCCCAAGCTGTCGTTGACCCCAGGCGCGACCCGACGTAATGCGCCGGCCTTGGGGCAAGACACCTACGACGTGCTGCGCGACATTGGCCTGAGTACCGGGCAGATTCGTGCGTTAAAGGATAAATTCATCGTCGGCGGAGTTGAAGGATGAGCGCGCGCATTTGGTTCAACGAAGTGGTCACGCGAGACGGCTTCCAGAATGAACCGACATTTGTTCCCACTAATGCGAAGGTCGCATTGATTGACGCTTTGAGCCAGTGCGGCTACGCCAGGATCGAGGTGACATCCTTCACATCTGCCAAGGCGATCCCCATGCTGCGTGATGCGGAAGAGGTGCTGGGCCGGATCCGGCGGTTGCCGGGTGTCGAATACACCGCTCTCGTACCGAACGTTCGCGGAGCTGAACGAGCGCTTGAGTCCTTTGCGGACGAGTTGAACGTTGTGATGTCGGTATCGGAAACACACAATCTGGCCAACCTTCGCATGTCGCGCGAGCAGAGCATTGTGGTGCTCGCGGAAATCATCAGCATGGCCAGAATTCACCCGTCCCGCACTCCGATCAACGTGTCGTTGGCTACCGCGTTCGGCTGCCCGATGGAAGGGCCCGTGCTGCAGGATGAGGTGTTGCGCTGGGCCGACCGGTTCGCTGAGCTCGGAATACGCGGCATAACCGTATGCGACACGACTGGCATGGCGCATCCGACCCAAGTAGCAAAGATGGCCGAAGCCCTGCTGCAGCGTTTCCCTACGCTTCAGTTGACCATGCATTTTCACAATACGCGTGGCATGGGACTCGCGAACGTACTATCGGCAGCCCAGGCCGGCATCGTCCGCTTCGATGGCTCCCTTGGCGGACTGGGAGGATGTCCCTACGCGCCAGGCGCAAGCGGCAACATTTGCAGCGAGGACGCCATCCACATGCTCGAGTGCATGGGATATGACACCGGCATCGATCTGGACGCTTTGATCACTATCGCCCAAGGTTTGCAGGAATTGGTTGCTCACGCAACCCCTGGTCAGATGATCAAGGCTGGCCGCATTACCAAGCTCTATGCGGTGCCGGAAGAGGTCGGGCGCCTGTGCGGAGCGACGGAAGTACGACCCGATACGGGAGTCACGAGGCGGACAGGATTATCCATGTCCTGACGTATGACAGGTCGTTCCGCGTACGGACAGATGCTACTAATTGTTGATCTACAAGAAAGGTGATTGGACATGGCTGTAACTGATATTGAGTTGTTTGACGCATGGACCAAGGTACTGAAACTTTCCAAGCTTAAAAGCGGGCAAACCGTCACGATCTTGACGGATCCAGACACTCACCCGCAAACGCTTTCAATCGCGATATCTGCGGCTCAATCCATGGGGGCGACAGTAACACGCGTGGATCTCCCGCCAGCTAACGCCTCGAGATCGCTAAGCAGGGACAAGACCGCATTTGTGGGTACGACTGGGCTCTCAGGGAATCGCTCAGCGCTTGCCGCCCTGAAGGCGAGTGATCTTGTAATCGATCTGATGCTATTGTTGTTTTCTCCCGAGCAAGAAGAAATCCTGAAGAGTGGAACCAAGATCCTCTTGGCTGTAGAACCGCCCGAGGTATTGGTGCGTCTCGTTCCCACCGAAGAGGACCAATCAATCGTGCTCGCTGCTGCAAAGCGGTTGGAGGCGGCGCGTACCATGCGCGTGTCCTCTGCCGCTGGAACGAATATCACCTTCCCACTTGGATCCTATCCGATCTTGAAGGAGTATGGGTTCGTCGATGAGCCGGGAAGATGGGATCACTGGCCAAGCGGGTTCGTTGCAACCTGGCCGACGGACAATTCGGCGCAAGGAAAGATAGTGCTGGATCGAGGTGACATCTGGACGCCATGGAAAACGTATATTCGCAGTCCGATTGAACTGACCGTTGAGGATGGTTACGTAACCAGCATCGACGGTGGATTGGATGCCGATTTCCTTAAAGACTACATCGGGACCTTCAACGATCCCGATGCTTACGCGATCTCCCATATTGGATGGGGTTTGCAAAACCGTGCACGTTGGTCGGTGCTCGGTCTCTACGACAAAGAAGCGACCCTTGGGATGGATGCGCGCGCATTTGCGGGGAATTTTCTGTTCTCGCTCGGACCGAACAATGAAGTCGGCGGCAGCAATCACAGTCCATGCCACATTGATATCCCAATGAGGAATTGCACGGTCTCGCTAGATGACGTCGATGTGGTGCGTCAGGGAAAGTTGGTCGAGGAGGTGAAATAAATGGACGCATCTACGATGAGTCTCTATCAACGTCAAGGCTTTGGCCATAGCCTCGGCCGCCCTTCACAACCTGGCCTCTTGATTATCGATTTTATCAATGGGTTTGCAGATCCAGGCATTCTGGGTGGCGGCAATATCAAGGAAGCAATTCTCTCGACGACGAAGGTTCTTGACGAAGCTCGTCGCAACAAGTGGCCCGTTGCTCACGCCCGGTCGGTATATGCCGACGACCAGTCCGATTCAAATGTTTTCACGACCAAAGCACCTTCGCTTCTCCGGTTGACGGAACACTCGCATGAAAGCGCCATTGTGCCGGAGTTGCAACCCGTCGCCGGGGAGTTGATCGTCCGCAAAACTGTACCGTCTGCCTTTTTTGAAACTGGTCTGAGATCGTGGCTGACAAAGCAAAAGGTAGACACCCTCATCATTACGGGCTGCACCACCAGTGGCTGTGTCAGGGCTAGTGTGCACGATGCGATGTGTTGCGGTTTCCGTCCATTCGTTCTCGCGGATTGTGTCGGCGATCGCGCAGTTGAGCCGCACAAAGCCAATCTTTTTGACATGGCGCAAAAGAATGCTGAGGTTCTTAGCTTCAAAGAATTTCAAGACCTGCGAGCCAAATCTATTTGAATTGTAAAAAAGCCTTCTCGAAGTTACGTGAGAAATATTTTTTGAAGAGATAGGAACAGTCATGAAGCTCAGTGATTTAAAGAATACCCGTTGGACCCTTGACCATCCGCACCTCGGTACAGGACCGGTCCCCATCGATTCCTACAGGTCGCCGGATTATTTCGAACTTATCAAGGAAAAGGTGTTCCGGAAGACCTGGATATGCACCGGAAAACGGGTCGACGAGATCCCCAACCCGGGCGACTATTTTCTTGAAAACACGGAGATCACACGTACCTCGGTGATTGTCGTGCGGGGTATGGACGGTGTCATCAGAGGGTTTCACAACACTTGCAAACATCGCGGGACCCAACTGGTGTTTGACAGCTACGGCAGTTTGGCCGGCAAGCTGAAATGTATTTATCACGGTTGGGCGTATGCCCTGAATGGCAAGAACATGCTTGTCACAGAGCGCGAGATGTTCTTTAACCCCGACGAGATGAACAAAGACCTCATCCCGGTGTCCGTCGATGTTTGGGCGGGTTTTATCTTCGTTAATTTGGACCCTCATCCGGAGGAAAGTCTCAAGGAGCATCTTGGCCCGGAGCTCATGGAGTTATTTGAGGATTACCCGTTTGAAAAAACGACCGTGCAGCTCTCATATAGCGGTGATCTGGATTGCAGTTGGCCGATCCTGAGAGATTCGCAGATTGATGGCTATCACCTCAAATATCTACACGTGCGGTCCGCACCAGGTTTCATGGAAAACGCCGACGCACCGAACCGGCATGCCTGGGACTTCAAACTACTGGGCAAGCATAGCTTCGGCAGCTTCTATGGAAACCGCGCGAAGGGTAGCGAAGACGCGCCGAAACTGGCGCCGATTGCGTCGCTGATGAGCGAGATCGGGCAAACCTTGGCCAGCGACACGGCTGCGCGCGGCGCTGCCAAGAGTCTGCCAAAAGGTGTTAACCCCACCAAAGCGAAGGAATGGTTCTTCGACATTTTGTACATATTTCCGAACTTTCACATCATTTTCCTGGGCTATGACGCGTACGCCGGCCATAAGATGATGCCGGGTAAGGAGGTCGACAAGTCGAACTGGAATGCAAGGTACTTTGCGCCCCCCGTCAGCATGGATAGCCTCGTGGATCAGTGGGCGGCAGAGTACATGAAATATAGCCTGCGCGACCTTTGGCGTGAGGATGGAAACACGACTAGCGGTGCACAAGCCTCAATCAATTCTGGAATCCTAACGGAGATGTATCTTCAGGACCAGGAAATCATGATTCGCCACGCCGAGAAGGTTCTGAATGAAGCGGTCGGCCTCTAAACGGAATAAGTGACTTGGATTAGAAAATGAATAGAAAAAAGTCGTTGCCAGCGCAGTTTCAAGAGCTAGAAGAGTTTCTGGACTGGGCCCTTCCAAGCGAGACCCAAAGGCGCCAAAAGCGGGAGAGTTCCAGTATCGAAGAAATTCAGGAATTTTATTATGCAATCCTTCATAAGGTGAGAGACGTTATTGACTATTTTCGCGCTGCCGAGGCTGTTAGTGGTGGGGCCGACAAGGTGGATAACAAGACCCGACAGTTGTTTGCGCTCATGTTGGCTTTTGCAGACGCCTCATTGTCAATTGAGCTGCACAAAAGTCCAACCGTGCCTGACGGTATGCCCGGCGATATATGGAAACCTGAGCATGAAACGGTAGGCTGGCAAAAAAAGCCAAAGATTAGGCTCTTTCCAAAAGATCAGAGCTCTGCGTAATCGACTGCGATTACGACTGGCGACTAATTCAGCACAAGTTCTTTTCGCATCATTGACATGGGAAATTTGAGATGACTCCAAAAGACGTGGTAACGGCATTTGTTGAAGCTCACAACGCACACGACGTAGACCGGATGATGAGCTATCTGACAGACGACAGCGTGATGATTGATGTCGCTTCGCCAATTCCGCTTGACAGCAAGAAGGACGTTCGCAGGCTATTCGAAATGATCTTCGCTTCAATCGATATCCATTTCGAAATTACCGGATTAATCGCCGAAGGTGACAAAGTCTTTGCCGCACTGCGTACGACGGGAATGGGCCAAGGAATCTGGGCGGGGAAGGATATTGCCGGCGCGAAATGCGACGTTTTCGAAGGTATGTTCGCGGAAGTAAAAGACGGACAGATTAAAACAACCATGTTTTACAGCGACACCGCGACGTTGTCGCGACAGTTAGGCGGCTACCCACCGGCTCTTGATATGAAGCAAGGAATCGAGAACATTATGTAGCATATAAGTGTTTAGATTTCCGCGCGGTGACGATGTTCCAATTTCACGAACCTTCGGACATTGAGGTAGGTCGGCAAAGATACGTGCGATGAGAAGAGTCGCCGTGGTGAATAAAGAAGCTATGACCAGCGTTTCATAAAAACAGGTGCTGTCATGATTGATATTTTCAGCAGAGGAGTAGTACGCCAGGGTGGGGAATTAGCACCCGGGGATATAGCTGACAATGATTTTCCATCGTTGAAGCGTGCTCGAGACATGTCGCCCGATGACCTGGTGAACATCATCGAACGCTCGGGACTGACTGGAAAGGGCGGTGCCATGTTTCCGACCTACCGAAAGATCGAGCTCATGCGTCGCCAAGCGTCGGACCAAAAGTACCTGGTCGTTAACGGCAGCGAGCATGAACCGGGCTCCTTGAAAGATCGGTATCTCCTCAAAAACCATCCCGACACGGTTCTCGAGGGCGCGCTGATCCTGGCTCATGCTGTCGGTGCTAGCGAACTGCTGATCACAATCACCGAAGGAGACAACGAAGCCATTTCTGCATTCAACGCCGCAACGGAGGCGATGGCTTGGTGCATCGGCGGAGGAAGCGCGCCGGTCCTAGTTAAGGTGGTGTTGGTGCCAGATTCGTACATGGTGGGAGAAGAATCGGCTCTGATCGAGGTCCTGGAAGGACGGCCGTCTCTGCCAAGAAAAAAACCGCCGTTTCCAATAGAAGAGGGTTGGAGAGGGCATCCCACGTTGGTCCAAAACGTCGAGACCGTCGCCCATGTCCCCTTCATCATTGCGCACGGGGTCGATATCTATCGTTCACTGGGCGTAAACGGGGCAGGCGCAACGCTTTGTACCTTCGGCGCCGAGTTCGCGAACAGCGGCGTGCGGATGATCCCCTTGGGCGTTAGCGTCCGGGAATTGGTTTATCGCTACGGCGGAGGATTGCATTCCGGAAAGGATATTAAGGCAATACAACCCGGAGGGCCCTCTGCGGGATTCTTGATGGCGTCACAATTTGACATTCCTTTTCTTGATGAAACGCTGAAGCTTGCTGACAGCGCATTAGGATGTGCCGCAATTCGCGCATTCTCTTACGACGATGATATGGTGGCGGTCGCCGCTGAAATCGCAAATTTCTTTGCCGACAATTCGTGCGGTAAATGTCCCCAGTGTCGAATGGAGACGCGAATGCTTTCAACAATCATGAATCAGACGTTGGCAGGGCGTGGGAGCCAAAGACTCCTTAAGCAGATTCCAGTAATTATTAACGCCAATGTCGGAAAAGGAATTTGCGGGTTAATAAAAATGCCCGTGGGCCCTGTGCTTACTGCTATAAAAAACTTCAGTGATGAATTTGATAAATATCTGATAAAAGAAAAGCAGATAGGTAATGGGATTTGAGCTTCTGGGTCGGGATGGCACTGCATAATTAGAATTAGCACAGCAAGAGTGATTGAAAAAACTTTCGCTATACTTATAAATTGGAGAAAGGTGTGGACTTGCTTAATGAACTGGGAAACTTGAACGAGGACGATATCCTGGATAGGCGTCGCGTTGATGGCCGAATTGCGGAAGAAGGCGCGAAAACGGAAGATTACTCCTTGCGACGAGTTCCTGCGACTTGGCGTTGGTCCGCATGGGGCGCGTTGTGGAGCTGGTCTGGCCTGAATACAGCAATGGCATTTCCACTGACTGCAGGTTTATTGGCCATGTTCTACGGCGGTGCTGCGACCTTATTGGCGTTCGCAATGACGTTGCTCTACGCATGGGGCGGCGTCTATTACTTCGCCAAAAAATCCTCTGAAGAGGGCGCATTAGAAGTTCTAATGAGCAAGCAGTCGTTCGGCTTCATCGGCTCCTCCTATCAACTGATTGTTTACGGTCTGCTCGGGGCGCTCTATTTCTCGCTCGAAGGGCATGTGATGGCGAGCTCCCTTAGCGAACTAACCGGATGGCCCGGCTACGTGTCCGCTGCAATTGTCTGCGTTGGCTTCATACCCCTCTCCATATACGGTATGAAATTCATTTCGATTTTTCAGGGGGCTAGTGTCTGGCTGTACGTTATTGGGATCGCACTCGTTTTGTACAATATTGTTTCGAATTTTCACCCGGAAGTCGCCGCCGCGAATTTCCATACGTCTTGGTGGCTAGTCAATCCCAGCCATGCGCCACTTAGCTGGCTGACGGTGTTCAGCGCGTTCGGTGCGATATCAGGTGTGCTCGGCGCGATCCTGGTCCTGATTTGCACCGAACAGGCTCGTTTCAGCCGGCGCGAGGAGGCGAATAAAGCTGGCGTAATTTTCGCTGGTCTCGGGGCGACGGTGTGCCTCCTGCTGACGCCGCTGCTGGGCGTTTATCTGCTTGCCGCCTCTGGTGGGAAAATTCCTAACCCTGGCGTTTCGATTACGAAACTTCTCGGTGGATTGGGTCTCGCCCTGATTATCTTGACGCAGGTTCGCGTCAATGTCATTAATGTGTACCTTGGAACGAATGCGCTGGAAAATTTCAGTTCAATCGTATTCAAGAACGGATGGCATCGCGTCACCTATATCATTCCATTCCTCATCATCTGTTACCTTTTGATTGTTTCACCATGGCTTGAAAAATTCGGCGTGATCATGACTATGCTCAGCGTGTTCATCGTCAACTGGGTGAATGTCATGCTCGGTGAATTCTTGCTGGTTCGGCGTCGTATCGGGGTACCGCAGTGGAGTGAATTCAGGCGAGGATACTTGCCTTCATACAATAAGATAGGCATGTTTTCGATGTGGATTCCGACTGTCATTGGCGTGATTATGGGTAGCGGAGCCTTCGGAGCAGAAACTGCCGCGCTGGCTGTGCCGATTACCGGTATTGCGGCCTTCCTTCTGCCGGCCATCATCGTCAGTATGATGAGTCGGGACAGCGCAGTACGGCAGTTTTATGTCCGGGTCCCGGCCGAGACAAGGTCTCTGAGCGTGATTCAAATCTGTCCGATCGAGAGGAAAAGCCAGCATAGAAGCGACTTTGTCCTTTGCCCTTATCACGGCGGTCAATTTATTTCCTCAACGGCGTGCGCTTCCGAAAAGCACTGCGGCACGCAATGTCACACATCCTGAGAAGGGCCGATAAGACATAGATTGAGCGACGGCATTGGCGCGAGATTGGAATCGTGATAGCCGGCTTGTGCCTTCGACTGGTGCAGAAAAAGGAAGCGTAAAAAATGATGGATTCAGAAATTACAGAAGTTTTCGTATGTATGAATGTCGATTGCAAGAGCAGAGGTGCTGAAGCGGTCTTTAGTGCATTGAAGAGGAAATTAGGCGATTCAATGCTTGACACTTGCAAGGTCGCACCTTACTTGTGCTTTTCGGCTTGCAATATCGGGCCTAACGTGGTCGTCGCTAGCAAAAGGTGCTGGTTCTCGGGGGTGCAACTTTCCGATCTCGATGAGGTCGTTGATTACTTGCGGGGCGGCGACGATATTCCTCGATTGAAAACTCAAAACGATCCCGATTTGGAGCAGATGATCTTTGACATCATTGATGCGGGACTGATACCGGACACAAAGGAAATTGACCGATCATGAGCTCTACTTTTTTGTACGGAGAAAACGTTCACGCGAACGGCATTCGTCAACATTATTTGAGGTATGGCGGAAAAGGGCTGCCGATCTTGCTTTTGCCTGGTATCACCAGTCCCGCAGTTACTTGGGGATTTGTGGCGGAGCGCTTAGGCTACCAATTTGATGTCTATGTACTGGATGTGCGAGGACGAGGGCTGTCGGAGGCTTCGGACAATCTCAACTACAGCATCGACACGTGTGCCGCAGATGTCGGGGATCTGGTCAACATGCTTGGATTCGACCGCTATGCCTTGATGGGACATTCGTTCGGTGCCCGTATCGCGGTCAGGGCGGCTAGAAAATATCCTGATGCTCTCGAGCGACTGGTCATAGTGGACCCACCTGTGAGCGGACCACAGAGAAGACCATATCCTGCAGACATCAGGTGGTATCTGGAATCGATCCGGATGATGTGTCGTGGCGGACACTATGAATCGCTTCGTACCTATCTGCCCACATGGACGAACAATCAACTGCGCCTGCGCGCTGAATGGCTGCACACGTGTGATTTGAAGGCAGTAGCTGACGCATACGAGGATTTTCACCGGGACGATATGCATGCCGACCTGCCACATATTTCAGTTCCGACGCTACTTGTCGCTGCTGGGAAGGGTGATGTGATTCGGCCAGCCGAGTTCGACGAAATCGTTCGTTTGACACCAGATATAGAAGCAGTTGTGGTTCCTGCTGCCGGACACATGATCCCATGGGACGATGAAGCCGGTTTCTTCGCCGCCCTCGGTGACTTCCTGGGGCGAACCATCAACCATCCACATTGAATCGTGACCATGGTCTGGCAATCGGCAAATCTGGCACTGCATTATTCAATTTCGTGCTTTAGGTTCGCCTGCATGCCGACCCGGTCTGCTGGCTGCCGTATCTTGGGACAGACGCAACAACGACAAAGGGAAATTACATAGCATGAGTTAAAAGTAGCGAAGCTGATTGAGATTGGACTCGCCCGAATTGGCTGCATAGCCCGTACTGTTCGCGATCGACGCTTCCGGCTGAAACACATCGCTGCAGTGCCAGCGGAAGGATTTGCTTCGCCGCGCGCAGGCCTGCGAACGCTCGTGTCAACTTTCCGAACCGGCGGAAAACTGAATGCACTGCGTTAAGGCGGGGTGATGGAACCTATGGCCTCACCGTTTAACTGTCCCAGTTCAGTTTAGTTAAGTATTGGATGCAACGCGCATAAGGAGTCCGAAATATGTATCCCCGAACCCTGGTCGAGAAGCTCTGGCAACGGCATGTCGTCAGTGAGGAGCGTGACGGCCTCGCGGTACTCTACGTCGACCGTCATCTCGTGTACGAGGTGACGAGTCCTCAGGCATTTGAAGGTCTACGTGAGAGCGGCCGCCGCCCTTGGAGAGCATCCTCGGTTCTCGCGACTTGCGACCATAACGTCCCGACCACATCACGCGAAGTCCGCATTGCTGACCCACTTTCACGCCTGCAAGTGGAAACGCTCTCGAGCAACTGCAAGCAGTTCGGCATCACCGAGTTTGGTTATGGCGACCCGCGGCAGGGAATCATTCACGTTATCGGCCCAGAACAGGGTGCGACGTTGCCCGGCATGACGGTAGTCGCCGGAGATTCTCACACGAGCACGCACGGAGCATTAGCCGCCCTAGCGTTCGGTATTGGTACATCCGAAGTCGAGCACGTGCTCGCCACCCAGTGCCTTTTGGTCAAGAAAATGAAATCGATGCGCGTGCGCATTGACGGAACAATATGCAGCGGCATTAGTGCGAAGGACATAATCCTTGAAGTCATTGGCAGGATCGGTACGGGCGGCGCCACGGGCTACGCCATCGAATTCGCAGGAGACGCCGTCAGCGCGCTATCCATGGAAAGCCGCATGACCCTCTGCAATATGGCAATTGAAGCGGGTGCGCGCGTGGGGCTGATTGCCGTCGATGACAAGACGATTGATTATGTGAGGGGGCGACCTCTTGCTCCCGAGGGCGCCCTGCTCGACCAGGCGATTGAGTACTGGCGCACCCTGATAAGCGATCCAGGCGCTCGCTTCGACCGCGAGATTGTGATCGATGCCTTTGCAATTCGCCCGCGCGTCACGTGGGGCACATCCCCCGAGATGGTCGTGACCATCGACGATCGGGTTCCCGATCCTGCGACGGAGGCCAACGAAGTAAAGCGTGCCGGCATGGCACGCGCTATCAGATATATGGGGTTACAAGTGGGCATGCCGATCCGTGACATCCGCCTTGACAAGGTTTTCATCGGCTCGTGTACGAACGCCAGAATAGAAGATTTGCGCGTAGCCGCGGATTGGGTGCGCGGCGCGCATGTAGCAAGCACGATCGGGCAAGCGCTCGTGGTGCCTGGCTCGGGGCTCGTCAAGGCACAAGCAGAGGCGGAAGGACTAGACAAAATCTTTCTGGCCGCGGGTTTCGAATGGCGAGAGCCCGGATGCTCGATGTGTCTTGGCATGAACGAAGATCGACTGTTGCCGGGTGAGCGTTGTGCGTCAACCTCGAATCGCAACTTTGAAGGACGTCAGGGATCGGGAGGTCGTACGCACCTGGTAAGCCCTGCGATGGCGGCGGCCGCCGCCATCGCAGGCCACTTTGTCGACGTAACCGAATAACGAAACGGACTTCAGCAATGCAGCATTTCACATACCTCGTGAGCCTGGTGGTGCCGCTTGATCGAACGAACGTGGACACTGACGCGATCATCCCGAAGCAGTTCATCAAGTCGATTCAAAAATCCGGTCTCGGGCAGTATCTCTTTGATGAATGGCGCTACCTCGATCAGGGCGTGCTCGGGCAGGACTGTTCAACACGGCCACTTAACACCGACTTCGTTCTCAATGATCCACGCTACAGGGGGGGGCAGATTCTTTTGGCTCACGAGAATTTTGGTTGCGGATCCTCACGCGAGCACGCTGTGTGGGCGTTGAGGGACTACGGGTTCCGAGCGGTGATCGCGTCAAGTTTCGGCGACATTTTTTTTAATAATTGCTACAAGAATGGGGTCCTGCCGATCGTGCTCGATTCCACGACAGTCGAAATGCTATGCAAGGCGGCCAAATCTGGCATCGATTTCCGCTTGGGTATCAACCTCGAATCACAGTGCATCACGACGCCGGACGGAATGACCGTCGAGTTCAATATCGATGAACACCGTAAGAACAGCCTGCTAAACGGCCTTGATGATATCTCGCTCACACTGCAAGGCGCCGATACGATTCTTGCCTACGAAGCCAGGCATCGTAAAGAGGAGCCTTGGATCTTTTGATTTTGTCTTAATTGCATTAGTTAGGATGGCTATATGTATGGTTGTATTTTATATGTTTATATTGTCGGGCCTTGGTGTGGGTTAAAAATCGTTGGGGAATCTATTATTAATAGCGTTCTACTGTCAAGCATGAATTGATCTATTCAAGGCTAACGGGTCTGGGGGCGGTTCCGTATTTTATAGATATGATGTAATTGTAATTAAGTGGGAATCCGATGTGAAAATAGTTTTATAAATCCAGCGAGACACAACGTCGTTTCGAGTCAATCAATATTGAATCAGGAAATACTTCTATGAACGCCATTACGGGAACTCTTGCGTTTCTTTCTCTTGCGCTCGCCGTCTCGGCGCACGCGCAATCCTCCGTCACGTTGTACGGTGACGTTGACATAGGTATTCAGTATCTGACGCATGCGGGCAGCAACGGCGGGAAAGCGATCGGTCTGCAGTCCGGAAATGAGCAGCCAAGCCGGTTTGGCATTACCGGGACGGAAGATCTTGGCGGCGGATATTCCGCCGTCTTCAAGCTGGAGTCCGGACTTAACATGGGTACCGGTGGCTACACGGTTCCAGGAACACCCTTCGACCGATATGCCTACGTTGGATTCAGCGGTAAAAGCATGGGTACGCTGACGCTGGGCCGTCAACGAAGTATCTTGTTCGAGCAATCGATATTGTATGACCCGACCTATCTCGCTGAATACTCGGCGGGGTCGACCAATTTCATCCCGGTGTCGAGCTTTAATCAGAATAACGCGGTGAAATGGACAAGTCCGATATATGGCGGGTTTTCAAGCGTTCTGATGTACGGCTTCGGACAGCAACTCGCTGGCAATGCAACTGCGGGCCGTTTCACTAGCGGGGCGCTGGTGTACGAAAACAATTCATTTGGCACCCACGTGATCTATGAACAAAGTCGTGGATCCGTAGCTACGGGCGCTGACCTGTCGTCGGAAGTCGATCGACGCGTCAATGCCGCGGTGCGCTATTCGATCGGAGCGGCTACCGTTTATGGCGGCTATACGAACGTAAGTGGCGATCTGCACCTTTCACCGCCCGGTTGTACCTATTACGGCGGCATGCAGTATCAACTGTCGCCGGCTTTGACTTTGGTCGGCGAGGCCGCGCATTACCATACAAACGACAATGAAGGTCAGCCGACGTGGTTCATTGCCGGGGCGACCTACTCCCTATCGAAGCGTACGAGTCTTTATACCTATGGTGGCATCCTTAAGAATCATGGCGGAAAGGCGTTCACGCTTAATACTTACGACTTCAATTCTCCCGGTGGGTTCGATCAAACGGGCGTTATGGTCGGTTTGAATCAGCTTTTCTAGGCGGGAGATAAGCCGCTCGCACTCGCAAGGAGACTATCTCGTCGTTATCCATAGGAAATTCGGCATGCGAGGAGGTATTCAATGCGTAGGAAAAAGGGCGGGACACGCGTTGTGCGAGCGAGTGGCCGTCGTTGAGCGTCCGGACGTCTTGGCGGTGTCTGCACCGAGATCTTCATCGGACAGTGGGGCTCGTGCCTATACTACGCCCGGGTGATAGGCGCATCGTTCAATACCCTGAAAATCTCCAGTTCACTATCGATTTTCCCGTTCGAAATGGTCGCCGTTCGCACGGGAAGCTTCCCGCTGCCGTTATTGGAGTAGATGATCACCTCACCCTCGAGGTCGCAACTGTTGAACGCAAGCTCGAAATACTTGACGCCTGAATCCGGCTTGCTCAAAGTGGCCGCTCCATCCCGATAGACGGACCCGACGACCAAGCCCATCCGACTGTTTGTCCGTCTAATGGAATTAAATCGCATTTAATTGTTAGTATGAATCTAGCGAGCGACGTCTCACGTGGGGTTTACCTGCGCCGTCGATAGCGACCCTTTGCGAAAATTCTTGTGTTGCCGAACCAATCCTTCGAAGAAGCTGGAAACCGGTCTGCGCGTGCTCATTGCGTACGCGAGGGGCTCGCCGCTGCAGCGTCGTTAAGCCGGTGCAAGAGCGAAAGCAGGGCGAGGCAACTGATGAGGGGGTAAGCGCGCGGGCCAACGACCTGTCGAATACGGAAGCGCCGTTGGGCAAGCTGCTGGTCTGAATCTACATTGCGGGTTGTCAACAGCGACAGCTCGAAAAATTGATCGCTAAACAAATCGAATTGCGCAGCGTCGCCGTCACGTGTACGTACCCTGTGTTGGCTCTATCGCAACTTTCATGGATGTCCATTGAGCCGCGCCTTGGCTATCGTCGCGGACATAGATACGAAGCGTGTATCGCCCAAACCAAACGTGGTATTTCATTCCATTCATAAGTCTTTGTAGCATAAGATCGGTCTTTATTCCCGGAATTATTTACGAAGTTACAGCGGTACTCGCCGCGCTTTGCCCTTGTTCAGGATTCCGCCGCGCGGTCGAGCCTTGATAACATGGAGTTCGGCCTCACTCATTGTTCCCTTGAGCCCGAGCAGGAGTCGGTCGTTGAACCTGGCCGGATCGTACGAGCACACATCCTGATACCCCTATTCGGCTGCCAACAGGGCAGCTGGAACAGGTAACCGTCACTATCCCGCCCATCCGCTGTATGGCCGCACCTTTACTGTAGTGGCGCCGGCGAGGACGCTCGGCGCATCTGGTCAAATCACCGTCGCTTATCGGACGACATCCTGTTAAAGATTTCGGTGGCGGCGACCCCTCGATCCGACGTCTGAGCGTCTACCATCGAGCAAACTATCGGCCAATAGTGTCCGGGAACTGGTTCGCGTGGCCAGAGAATTCGAACCACCAGAAAGGCAAGGATCCGACTTTCATTTAAATATGGAGTATTTAGTAATAAATGGGAATTGCGATTTACAAAATCCGGTTGATGCCACGAGGGACAAACCAGGACATCGGAACTCGCAACGGCCCGATATCTGTGCGGTAAGGCAATGATCTATATCCGGTAATCCACTCGGAACCAGGTAGTGACCAATCAGGAAAGCCTGCGATTGCAGTATGCGCTGCGCCAGCGCGGAGCCGATCTGGGCTGGGATGATACGAATATCGAAGTGGTCGACGTTGATCTTGGCCTTGGTGGCTCGACGCTCTCGCGCCGCGGGGTTCCAAGGATGTCATTGCCCGCGTGACCCTGGGCGAGGTCGGCATCAGCCTCTCCTACGAAGTAACGCGGCTTGCACGTAATTGCACGGACTGGTTTCCCTTGCTGGATCTGTGCGGATTCCGCCAATGTCTTATCGGCGACCGCGATGGCGTCCACGATCCGGGTTCTGCGAACGGACGCCTGTTGCTGGCGTTGAAGGGCACGATCTCCGAGGTCGAGCTACACACACTGCGTGGCCGCCTGACGGCCGGATCGCTGAACATGGCAAAGCTCGGCGAACGGGCGTTGCTGCTACCTGCAGGACTCGAGCGGGACACCAACGGCATAGTGCATAAAGATCCAAACCGGGAGGTACAGGATCGGGTATCCCTGATCTTTACGACGTTTCTGAGTCTTGGGTCGGCGGGCAAAGCACTGCGCCGCTTCCGGGACCACGCACTGACTTAGCCGCGGCGCGACCGGTTTGGTGACGGCGTCTGACGTGCACCAACGACCGATATGCTCACGGCGATTCTGAAGAATCCTGCCTACGCGGGCGCTTTCGTCTATGGCCGAACCCGTTCCTGCCATTCGAGTTATGCAAACGGCAAGCTGATTACAGAACGCGGGCCTATGTCGGAATGGAAAACCGTCGTGAAAGACCTTTATCCTGCCCACCCCGACTGGGAACGTTTCAAACAGGCCCAGGCCGCGCTGTGCGATAACTATGCGGAATATCAGCTCAACGCTCGCCATACTCTCGAAGAGAGGATCAGGACCAAGGACGCAATCTGTAGGGAGTTGGCGACTCATTGCCGGAGGCGTCTACCTGGCTAGCGAATGGACCTTCGCCTGCGTGTTGCGCCAGCACGAGCATCTCACGCCACAGCTCCGGGGACGCGACGACGATCTGCGGGCGGTGGGCGCTGCCGCAGGCCGTCGCCACCGGCCTCATCGCGCGGCGATGGTCAGACTCCGAGGTAGAGGCTTTTCACGATGTCGTTGCCGCGCAGTTCTTCCAAGCTGTTACCCTCGAATACGATCTCGCCGTGCACGATAATGTAGCCGCGATCGGCGATGCGGCTTGCCTGCTCGAAATTCTGCTCGGCCATCAGTACGGAGAGCTTGAGCGTTTCCTTGAGCTCTCCGAGCTTGGCGATCGTTTGCTGCACGAGCAGCGGCGACAGACCGACCGATGGCTCGTCCACTAACAGTACGCGCGGCATCGACATCATTGCGCGGGCGATCGCGACCATTTGCTGCTGGCCCCCACTCATCGAGCCAGCGAGTTGGCCTCTGCGCTCCTTCAGGACGGGAAACGACTGGTACGCGAACTCGAGGTTGCGGGGGAGCTCCTTGCGTGCCAGTGGCCGGAACGCACCCAGCATCAGGTTCTCCTCAACGGTGAGCTTCGGAAACAACCGGCGCCCCTCGGGAACGATCGCGATGCCGAGGTTGACGATAGCCTCGGGTGACATACCGGTCAGATCATGGCTCTGGCCGTCGATCTCGAGCGTGATTCGTCCGCGCGTCGGCCTCATCATGCCCGAGATGCATTTCATCAACGTGCTTTTGCCGTTGCCGTTAGTGCCGAGAAGGGCGACCGTCTCGCCCTCGTTCATGTGCATGGAAACGCCGTGCAGCGCGCGCACGGCGCCGTATCCGGCTTCGAGATCAGTGATGGTAAGTTTAAGTGCCAAGATAAGCTCTTTGAACGTGCGGGTTGGCGACGACTTCGGTGGGGGTGCCTTCGCATATCAACTTGCCGGCCTCAAGGCAGAATACGCGTTGCGAGAAGCGCATCACTGCCTGCATGATGTGCTCGATCATGATGACGGTAATGCCTTCGCCATTCAGGCGGAACAGGATGGCCAGCACCTCTTCGACCTCCGCCGTCGACAGGCCCGCCATCGACTCGTCGCAGATAAGCAGTTGGGGATTTGCAGCCATGGCTCGCGCCAGTTCCAGCTTGCGCAGTTCCACCTGGGTCATGTTTCCGGATGGTTTGTCGGCTTTGCTGGCCAGTCCCATGTCTGTCAGGATTGCCATCGCCTTGTCCCGGGCACCGGCGCCGCGGAATGTGCCGCGCTCCGCTACGTACTCCAGCGGCACCAGCAGGTTTTCTAGTACGGTCATACTACGGAACGGACGGGGGATCTGAAAGCTGCGCGCGATTCCGAGGCGCGCGCGCCGGTGTGCCGGTACTTGGGAAATATCCCTTTCGCCAAAGTGAATGGAACCTTCGTTCACGAAGAGCGAGCCGGAAATGCAGCTCATCAAGGTGGTCTTGCCCGAACCGTTGGGACCGATTAGACCAATGCGCTCTCCTTTGCGGATCCCCATAGTCACATCTGACAGCGCGGTAAAGCCACCAAATCGCTTGCTAATGCCGCGGAGGTCCAATTGTGCTGTAGTCATTTATCCCCCCTGTTTCGTTTCGTGCGCAAAGTCGCGACCAGCCCGACGACACCGTTCGGCGCGGCAATGACAAACACCATGAGCACTGTGCCCATGATCAGGACGCTCCATTCGCCGGGCAGTTTCACCGACATGATCTGTTGCGCCATCCCTAGCAACACTGCGCCGATGACCGGCCCGATCCAGTAAGACGTGCCACCTATGATGGGCATTGCAATGGCCGAGAGCGCGTAGTTGAGGCTGAAGGCTGAATTCGGCTCGATAAACGACATGTAGAGCGCGAACGGCGTGCCGGCTGCGGCCATCACCGCGCCAGATACGCAGGCTGCGAATACCTTGAGCTTGAGTGTCGGCACGCCGGCACATTCCGATGCCATCTCGTCGTCACGAAGCGCTCGCAGCCCGCGACCGATCCATGAGCGTTCGATGTAGCGCGCAATCGATATAGCCGCTACGACCATCACAGCCATCACGAAGAAGAGCCATTGGTTATATGTATTGAATGGCGGGGGAGGTTGCGGTGTCATGAGCGCGAGCCCGCGCGCCCCGCCAATGAAGTTCCAGTTCGTCACGACAGTTTCGAGGATGCCCGCCACGGCCAGCGTTGCGATGGAAAAGTAGATGCCCTTCAGGCGCAACGATATGGCACCGGTCGCCAGTCCCAGCAGCGCGCCCACTGCCGCGCCAGCGGCAATCAGCACAGGAAGTGGAAGACCAAGTGTCTGGTACAGCGCCGCGCTCGTGTAAGCGCCGACTGCGAAATATCCCGCGCCGCCGAAGTTGATATAGCCGGCATAGCCACCGAGGATGTTCCACCCCGTTGCAAGGACGATGCCCTGAAGCACGACGTAACCAGCGAAGAAGACGTACTGGCTGTCGACACCCAGTACCGTTGCCATGATGAGAACAAGGAAAATCGCCGCGCCGGCTGCAAAGCGCAGTCCGACATGCCGTTTGCTTGCCGCGCTGGGGATGAAAGGGACGACCCTCGTCTGCCCTCTATGGTTGACTTTCATGTAACTATCTTCCGAAAAGACCAGCCGGACGGATGGCGAGTACCAGGAGCAGCGTGCCAAAGGACACTGCCGTGGCCCAAGATGCGCCGAACGAGCTCAGTACAATGGATTCGGCGATGCCGATGATCAGCGCGGCGACCAGCGTTCCGGGAACGCTGCCTAGCCCCGCCAGCACAACAATGCAGAAGGTGCGCCCGATGTACTGGCGGCCGAGGCTGGGCTCAATCGGGCCGATCACTGCCAGCAGCGCTCCAGCGATGGCAGTCGTGGCGGTGGCTATCGCGAAGCCGGTACGCTTGATCCTGACGGGATTGGCACCGACCAGCAACAGGGCATCGGCGTCCTGCGCGACGGCCTTCAATGCCCGCCCGGTAAAGGTACGTGACAGGTATAGCGTCATCGCTGCTGTGAGCGCCAGGCCTACGGCGCACGCGGCCAGCATGCGCAGCGGCAAGCGCGTATCCCCAACGGCGTAGCTGTTGCCTATATAGGGTGCGTCCACCATGTGCTGGTCCACCCCAAACATGAGAATCAGCCCGGCCTCAATCACAAACGAAAGGCCGAAGAAGAATGCCAGCCCGCGCAAACCTGTGTCGGTCCCGTGTTTCTCGAAGCTGACATGGTAAAACTGGTAAACAGCAAGTCCGATGACATAGAAAGCAGGAGTCAGCACGAGGCCAGCCACGATTGGATCGAACCCATGCTGATTGAGCAGGAAGGCAGCGTACCCGCCCAGCACGAGGAACGCGGGATGGGCGATGTGCGGGACGTCGGCGAGGCCGAATGCCATGGACAGGCCAATGCTGACAGCTGCGTAGAAACAGCCGAGGAGGACTCCTGAGATTAGAGCCTCGTAGAACAATTCGAATGACACAATGTCTCCTTTGCGTTGCGGGGCAGTTGTCAGCCCTTCGCGGCCGCCCGGTATCGTGAACCGGGCCGGCCGCCTGACAGTACTGCCGTTACTGCCTTGCCTTCTCGAAAGGAGAATGCACCTCACCCGACTTGAACTGCTCCGGATAGATGATGACCTGCTTGCCGGGCTGCCGGAACTGATCGAGGTTATCGCCGCGCACCCCTTGGAACTGCGTCTCAAACACACGTGGCGCAGCCCATTCTCCTGTGGCCGTGAAGCGAATGGCGCCAACGATGGTCTTCATTTCATGCGTGTGGAGGTAATCGGCCAGTACCCTGGAGTCGAGACTATGGGTTTGCGTGACTGCCTGCTCCAGCAGTTGGCCTGCGGCGTAGCCAAACGGTGCGAGGTAGTATCCCAGCGGGTCGATCTTGTCGGCGGCCGCGCGTTTGGCGTAACGTTCGAGGAATTCCTGGATACCTGGGAAATTAATCGTCTTCTCCGGCACGTAGTGCGCATAATCGACAATGCCATTCAACATCGGTCCCAGCGACTGGAGCGCCGCAGGATACTGGAGGCCAACCATTCCGCCACCGAGCAGCTTGACCGACGGTCCAACGCCAATCTCATTAATCGAACGCACCAGTGCGGCGGAGTCCGCCGGGTAGGACGCGATGAACACGAGATCAGGCTTGGCGGCTTGCAGTGAGCGCAACATCGAAGAGAAATCGACGGTCGTCGCTGGATAGGTCTGGTCGTACACAACCTGTAGACCTTCTTTTTTCGCCAGCGAACGCGCCCCTGCGACAAGCGTCTGCGAAAACTCGGTGTTCGCTGCGAGGAAAGCGATGGTCTTGGCGCCAAGTTTCTTGCCCGGCTCGATGAACGCATTGGCCCACCCGTCGGCGCCTTGACCCCATGGCGCGATCTGGAAGTATCTGTCGTACTGGATTTTCGCGTTATTGTCGAAGCCGAAATTGCCGATCGTCAGCAGTCCACGCTGTTTGAGCAGCGGCAGGACAGCGGCGATTGGGTCCGTGCCGTATGGCGAAATCAGTAAGTCGACTTTGTCTTCGTCGATCAACTTTGTGTAGAGTCCCGGCACATTCGCCGGTACGCCCTGATCATCGTAGGCGATCAACTCAACCTTGCGCCCGAGCAGTCCGCCCTTTGCGTTCACGTCGTCGCGCCACATCTGCATGGCCAATAAGGACGACTTGCCGCCGCCCGCCAATGGTCCGGTCTGTGCCACCGACATGCCGATCCTGATCGGCTGCTGGCTTTGCGCCTGTGCTGGAGATAGAAACAGCCCGAGCGTGAGCGTCAGCGCAACCGCGCATGCTCCCAACCACTTCATTAAGAAATGCATCATCCTTCTCCTTGTTGCTTTAGAAATTGTGCGCAATGCCGAGTTGAACCCCTGCCTGGCTCATTCCGCCGGGAGAGACAAAGTCATAGGTATTCAATGTGAAAGTCTTTCCTCCGTGGTTGTCGAGATATCCGGCATATCCATAGAGGTAGGTGCGTTTTGACATGTAGTACGTCGCGCCGATCACATACCAGTCGGGAGATCCTTGGTTTGCTCTGGTGTCGTAGCGGATGTATTCCGCAAACGCGTTGAGCGGAGCCGAAAGTTGGTATGACGCGGCGCCCCAGTACATATTTCCGCGTGGCGAAAGCTGCAAATCTCCGGACACGTTGGCAAAACCGCCGTAGAGCTTGGCGTCGCCAATCGTATAGGTCGCCGCAATACTCGCGCGCCTGTCTCTCAGGGACGACTGGCTTACCCCAGTCGTGACGTCGTCTGATCCGTTGGTTTGCTCGTACACGCCGCGTGCGGCGAAAGGACCATTGTGGTAGGCGAGACCTAGCCCCAGATATTTACCAGCCTGCCAGTCGCCCGCCGTTTGCTGACCGAAGCTATACATCGCGATAGCCGATAGGCCATCGAATTCGTGCGAAGTGAATTTAATCGAATTGTTCGGCTGGACAATCGTAATCGGAATCAAGTTCGTTGATGTCAGGGAGAATTGCGCGAGATACGAAGGATCATAAAACAACGTCTCGTCGAACATCACGTTGTACTGCCGCCCAAGCGTAAATGTCCCGTACGGTGTGGACAGCCCAACGTATGAGTAGCGATTAAACGGATTACTCGTGTTGAGCCATTGCCCGTTTCCGACGTTGATGTCGCCTTCAATACGGAACGTGGCCGCATATCCACCACCGAGATCTTCCTGGCCTTTGATCCCGAAATAGGATGGCTGGGAATTCCCAGACTGAAGACCGATCGTGTGATTGCCCGCCGTGTCGGTGTGGCTCAAATACTGTACGCCCATATCCACAACCCCATAGAGCTCGACCGATGATTGGGCGTGCGCTAGTGAGGAAAATGCACATGTTGTCAATGCCGCGGTCATGAATCTCTTTATAATTTCGTGATTTAAATACGTTTTCTGTTTTAGTGTCAGATTATCCACGTATGTCTCCAGTTGATTATTTGTATTTTGCTTCTTTGCTATTGGGATTAATTGGAAAGGGCACTTTCACCAGCATGCTGCCGGGTCAGTTGATACGTCAGCATCTGTCATCCGCGTCGGCGCAGAAGATAAATGGCCGGATCAACTCGCCCGGGTTTTTTGCCGCGAACTAAATGGAAGGTGTAGCGCTTTGTAAGCCCTTCAATTCGAATTGATCCGGTAAATAATTAAATACGTTTTATAATTCGTTATGCTTATTAAAAAGCCAGCCACTTCTCCTCAAGTTATGTGCCCCGGGCTCAGTTTCATCCCTGGCGCATCAGCGCGCGAGCTTGATCGGCGATGGTTTTCGGGTTCGGGTACAAGGCCGCTTGCAAATGCGGCGCGGCGGGAATGCTGGTGTCGGGTAGGCCGAGGCGTGTCACCGGTGCCGCAAGGGACCCGAACAGGCGCTCGTTGACCGTTGCCGATATTTCAGCGCCGAAGCCGCCTGTCACATTGGCTTCGTGAACGATCAGCAAGCGATGTGTCTTCCCGACACTTGCCTCGAGGGCATCCCAGTCAAAGGGGTTAAGCCAACGTGCGTCGATTACTTCGGCGGAGACCCCTTCGCTGGCCAGCGCTTCGGCGGCATCCAATACGCGATCGAGCATCGCGCCCCATGTGAGCAACGTAATGTCGATGCCCGCACGCCGGACGCGCGCCCCGCCGGTCGGTTCGGGAGGGCCGCCAAGAATCAACTCTTGTGGGGCAGCGTGATACAGACCGCGATTTTCGATAATCAGAACGGGGTCCTCGCTCGCGTGCGCGGCAACGAGCATCGAGTACGCGTCCTGAGCGGTCGTCGGCACACCCACCTTGAGGCCCGGCACATGGGTATAAAGCGCCTCGAGGTTTTGCGCATGCTGTGCACATGCGCCTGGCAATACGCCCTGTTGCGTTCGAATGACGAGCGGCGCACCGAGTCGCCCTGCGGAAACGTAGCGGATTTTCGAAATCTGATTGACGATCTGGTCCATCGCCACGAGCGTGAAATCGATCCACATGATTTCGACGATCGGGCGCATGCCCATCATTGCCGCGCCTAGTGCCGCACCCAGCATCGCGGTTTCGCTGATTGGCGTATCGAAAACCCGTTCACCAAAATCCGCCTTGAGTCCGCGGGTTACGCCGAAAACACCGCCGGGCGTGCCTACATCCTCACCGTACAGAATGCATCGACTATCGTCCTGCAGTACGCGCCGAAGGGCCTCGTTGACTGCCTTTGCGTAGGTGGCGGACACAGTATCCGTGGCCTGAAGTGAGTTATGCATAGATATGATCCTTGACCCTCGAGGCATCGGCGAGCGGGGCTTTGAGTGCTTCCTCAGAGGCGGTGTTGATTTCTTGCAGAATTTCGTCGGCCAACGCGTCGAGCGCGGAGGGCGAGACGCCTTCGGCCTCGAGCTTTGCTCGCAGCCGCACGATGGGTTCGTGTTTCTTGGCTTCAGCGATTTCGCCCTTGGGGCGATATGCCTGCATATCGCCGTAGTAGTGGCCGACCAGCCGTTGCGTCATGGCTTCGATCAAGGCCGGCCCATTGCCGGCTCGAGCTGCTGCCGCGAATTCGGCGACGGTCGCCTGAACTGCCTCCGGATCGTTACCGTCGACGCGAACGCCCGGCATTCCGTAGGCGGCCGCACGTTTGTAGAACTCATCGGAACGGACCATGTCTCTGGTGGGTGTCAGTTCGGAATAGCTGTTGTTTTCACAGACGAAGATGAGTGGCAGGTTCATGTACGCGGCGAAGTTCATTGCCTCGTGCACGCCGCCCTGATTCATCGCGCCGTCACCGAGCACGGTGATCGTGACGGCGTCGCTTCCTTCGAATTTGGCGGCGAGCGCTGCACCGCTTGCTATGGGCGCTCCGGCGCCGACGATCGAGTTCTCGCCGTAGAAGCGCCAGTCTGCGGCGCTCAACAAGGCCGCTCCTGCGCGGCCTTTACATACGCCGGTCTCACGGCCCATCAGTTCGGCGAAAAGCTTGACCGGCGGCACCCCGCAAGCAAGCGCCCAGCCGCGTCCCCGATACGTGGTGAATACGCGATCCTGTGCCGTGAGCGCGCTTAGCGCGCCGACCGGAATCGCTTCCTGACCGATGCACATGTGCAGCGAGCCGAACACATCGACCTGAAGCTTGCGCAGCTCAGTCGCCTTTTCCTCAAAGAACCGGATGCGGTACATCGCCCTCAGCAGGTCGATCCGCTGTTCCTGAATGGATGCCGATAATGTCATTTGAAACTCCATTTCCTTTTGAATCTTCCCCACCGCGTCATGAGGTGAGGCGGTCGGCACGATTTCACTTGGCGCGAATCATCTGGCCACTTTCATCGCGACCGATACCGTACTTTTGGGCTTCTTCGAGAACTCCGGCCGGCCACATAACCTTGCCCGAGTCTTCCTGGCCTTTGACCAGGCCAAAAATCACCAGGAGCCACGCCTCTTCGGTTCCAACGTTCTTGAAACAGCGCATCACGCCGGGCGGCACCGAAATTACGTCGCCCGGTTCCAGCTCGATCTGGTTCTCCGTCTTTTCGAAGTCCGAGTCGTCGCCCCAGATGACCGCCCAGCGGCCGCTCATGGGGATGAATACCTCTACGGTCGGATGCGCGTGCAGGGCGCCGCGCGCGCCAGGCTTGTTGCGGATATAGGTCACGTTAAAGCCCCCGTCCCCCGGGATTGCCGCACGGACATCCGGGTTTTCGGTGACACCAAGGCCGATAACGTTGAAGGCTTCGCGCTCGTAGCCGGGGAGCACCGTATCGATGAAGGCGACTTTTGACGGTTGGAGCTCGTCGCGTCGGGCAACGCGTTTGAGCATTTCCGACTTGGACATCTGCACTGTTTGCATTTCGAAATTTGCCATTACTTCCTCCGGTTGGCGATAACACATATAAGCGAAGAGGCGCTTGCGCAACTCTCTTCGTATGGATCCAGCGCGCTCACCCGACCGCGCTGCAGTACGGGAAACACGTTCTACCGCTTGTCTGGAAGCCGCGATTTATCGGCAGAGCTCCGCGACATTGATGCAGTTGCTCAAGTCGTTCCGCTTGCGCGAGTGCCCTGACAAAACCCCGCTTTACCGACAATTGAGCATAAGCTCATATTAAGTATAAGCAAACATCCGCGGTCGAAGGAAGATTTTCCAACTAATGGTTTTCACTAGGAATGCAGCGAGATTACGTCAGAGACAGTCCCGTTTTCGGGCGGAGATCCGCCTACAGAAGGGATTTTGCGGAGGTGGCTTTCATGCGTGCACGGTAAGTCTTTCGATGAGAATGCAGTCCTTCGCCGGGCATACGGCAAGGTCTTTTTGCGGATCGAAGCGGCTAGCCTTTCAATAAAGTGAGCAATAGCTCTACTTTCTGTGGAACCTGAGTGGCTCATCGACGGGCGCGACGAGGGGCAAGGCGCCCAAGGGCAAAGGGAAATCGCGAAGCGCTTCCGGCGCTCGTCACGACCGACCATGGGGATTTTGGTCCGATAGATATCGCCAACGAGGTGTCATGGTGCGCGTGCTTGCCATGAGGGCGCCGCAGTCATGCGTTTGCGGTACGCGCACGCCTGGGCCCACTGGGTTCAGTGCGCTTAATGGTTTACCATGTTTGCATGTAGATGCCGCAGCCACGGGCATCCGGGTTTTCAGCTTTTAGTTAGAACGTCAGGAATTACGTAATGGCAACGGTACGCCGACCCGAAAAGGGAAACGCTCGCGAGGAAAAACCAACAAGGCAAACCACGCCCCGCCCGTATCTCAGCAGTGCGGAGCGAGAACGACAGATTGTCCATGCCGCAATTGGTTTTTTCGCCGAAAACGGGTTTTCAGGAAATACGCGGGAACTGGCGAAGCGTCTTGGCATCGCCCACGGACTCCTGTTTCGCTACTTCCCGACCAAAGAGGATCTGATCGAGCGCGTCTACAAAGAGGTTTTCGCAGGGCACGTAAACCCTGAGTGGGAAATTGCCCTGCGCAATCGCACCGAGCCGCTTGTGCATCGTTTGCGAAGCGTCTACACCAGCTACGCCGCGACGATCAATCGGTATGAATGGGTTCGCATCTACCTGTTTGCCGGGCTTAATGGCACGAAGATCAATTCGCGATATTGGGGGCTTGTACGCGAGAATATGTTCCGGTACGTCATCGACGAACTTCGCTACGAACACGATAAACCGCCTGTGAGCGCATATGCCATAACCGATGCCGAGCTGGAACTGGTATGGAGCTTACATGCCGCCATTTTCTATCTTGGCGTCAGAAAATGGGTTTATCTTTTACCTCTTCCCGAAGACATGGATGCGACCATTTGCCAGCTTGTGGAAGCATTGCTGGATGCCGCTCCTCGTGTCATCGCCACGGTGCCAGCCTCGTCGACCGCAGCGGAATAATCCGGACGACCGTGCGCATCAAAATGTCCCGAGCGCGTCCAAGCCCCATCGCGCGACCCATCACGCGATCTACTGCGTCCAATCAAAATTTATTGTTTCACCTCGCCGGCGTGGAAAACGTATTATCCGCTCGAGATTTGTCCGCTCGTAGGCGGGCATGGCGAGAGCATCATTTCCGATTCATAGGGTATGTGGCGAATAAAAACGTTGAGGTAGACGATGCGCACAAACGGCTTGATGGAGACCCGTTTCGGGAACTCGTACTATCAGATCGAGGGCCCTGAGAGTGCGCCAGTTATCGTACTAGGACACGGACTCGCCGCCAATTCGACGATGTGGGACCGAAATGTCCGCGAACTTGCGTCGAGATATCGGGTGCTGCGGTACGACGCGCGCGGGCACGGCAAATCACCTTCCAGGGGGGCGGCGTGCACGGTTGCGGATCTGGCAGTCGATGTGATCGAACTGCTAGATGTTGCGGGCGTCGAACGCGTCCACTTTTGCGGTCAGTCAATGGGCGGACTCATCGGGCAATATCTGGCGGCGGAATTTCCTTCCCGAGTTTGCAGCGTAACGCTATGCAACACAATGAGCCGGCAGATGGCGCCAGATGCCTGGCAGAAACGCATTGATTCCGTGCATCAAGGTGATATCGATTCAATCGTTGAAGGTACCGTGGCGCGCTGGTTGACGAGTGCGTTCCAGGCGCGCGAAATCGACTTCGTCGATTGCGTTCGCAGGATGATCCTTGAGACGGCGCCCACAGGTTATATCGAATGCGCAAGTGCCGTTCGCGATGCGGATCAAACCCGCTTGCTTGGCGCAATACGCATGCCAACACTTGTCCTGACAGGTTCCGAAGATGAGATTGCTACGCCTCACCTTGCTGAGCAACTTCACGCCGCCATTCCCGGTTCGTTTCTCAAAATTATTCCGGACGCGGCGCATATGCCTAATATCGAACAGCCGGGCGCATTTAACCGCCTGTTGAGCGAGTTTGTTGATTCGGTCGAGAGGGGGGCGTGAAGCCAGCTTTGCGTAGAGTGTTTAAGCTTCCTTACTGTTCTGGAGATTTGATGCCTCGCGTTACACCCATTGAAGCAAAGAACGCCTCCACGGAGATCCAGCCGCTCGTCCAGCAGATTTGCCGCGAGCGCGGGTCGTTGCTGATGCTATATAAAGTCCTGCTCAACAGTGGCTCCGTTGCGCAGGGTTGGTTGACGTTGTTGACGGCGATTCGCCAGGAGTGCGATCTGTCGCCCAAGCTGCGTGAACTGGTTATTTTGCGGGTAGCGGTGCTCAACCAGGCGCCATATGAATTCACGGCCCACGTTCCGTATGCGCTGGACGCCGGAGTGCCTGAAGAATGGATCGAAGTACTGAAGGGTGGTGCGATTCCCGATGACGCCAGTGAGCTCGAACGTGCGGTGCTCACCTATGTGGATCGTATGACACGCGATATCAGCGTGCCTGAAAGCGATTTCGCGGCTATCAGGAGGCAACTGAATGACCAGCACATTGTCGAATTGACGGCGACGATCGCCGCATACAACATGGTGTCGCGGTTCCTGATCGCGTTGTCGATCCACGAGGAGCACTAGATCCAATACACGTTATATAGCGTTTCTAGTGGAGCAGCACGCGTCGCCCGGTGATATCCATCCGCGTTGGAGGGGCGTGAGCGAGGGGACATCCGTTTCAGGAGACAGCATGGCGGATACGGTAGGCATTATCGGTCTGGGAATCATGGGCGGCGCCTTCAGCAAGCACCTTATCGCGGCAGGTTATGCGGTGGTGGGTTACGACGTGTCGGAAGTGGCGATAGGGAAATTCGTCGCCGACGGCGGCATCGCCGCGTCATCGCCAAAGGCCGTGGGCGATCAGGCGTCGGTGGTTCTGCTTTTGTTGCCCAGTGAGAACGCGCTAAAGCTGGTGATCGAAGCGGAGGATGGCCTCCGTAACACCAGTCGGCCTGGTGTCACCGTCGTTGAAATGAGCACACTCGGCCTGGAGGCGAAGCGGGACGCGTTCGACGCTCTCGCGGGAAGCGGCATACCACTCCTGGATTGCCCCATCAGCGGCACCGGCTCACAAGCAGCTTTGAGAGATATTGTCCTGTTCGCAAGCGGCAATGTGGCTTCATACGAGCGATGCAGGGCGCTATTTGAGACAATCTCGCGTCGCCAGATCTATCTCGGACCCTTCGGAAATGGGAGCAGGCTCAAGTACATCGCCAACCACCTTGTCACGGTACATAACGTCGCGGCAGGCGAAGCGCTTGCCTTCGCATCAAAATGCGGCATGGACCTACGAATCGTTCTGGATGCGCTGAGCGACAGTGCCGCGTCATCGAAGATGCTCATGGTTCGCGGCCCACTAATGGTCGCCGGAAACTATCATTCCATTAGTGCGACGGTGACGATGCAGTTGAAGGACATTCAGGTCATCGGCGGCTTTGCCGGTTCGATTGGCATGCCGCTTCCGCTCTTCGCCACGGCGGCGCAGCATTACGTAGCAGCGATTGGTTGCGGACTTGCTGACAAGGACACGGCCAGTGTGTGCGCCGTCGCGGAGCGGATGGCTGGCATCGATCGCGAGGACTGAGCGTCCACGTCAAACCTTGGGGGCTGTACATGGGAAAGCGCTGGGTTACCAGTCTGGAAGACTTGCGCCTGTTTGCCGCTGTGTACGAAGAGAAGTCATTCACGCGTGCAGCGGCGCGTGAAATGACGACGCAGTCAGGGGTGTCCCAGCACATTCGGAAGATCGAGCGGCTCTTTAACGTAAGGTTGCTTATCCGCAAGGATGCGACCGTTGTCCCGACGCCCGCGGGCCATCTGTTCTATCAACGGTGTCTTGACATCCTGAAGCGCGTCAATGCCACCGATCAGGAGTTGCGTCGTTTCGCCAACGCGGCATGCGATCTCGACGGCGAAGTGACGGTCGGGCTGATGCCAACCATGACGCGCTGCGCGCTAGCCCCCGTGCTGGCGAGCTTCACAGAAACCCATCCGAACGTTTCCCTCAGGATTGTCGAGGCCTACAGTGCGGTTCTTTCGGAAATGGTCTTGACGGGGCATGCCGACTTCGCGATTGTCCCGACCACGCAGTCGCTCGTGGGCCTGTCGGTACGACACGTCATGTACACGCCGGAAGTATTGGTGTCTTCCCGGTCCGCTGCTCATGAGCACGTGAAGCTTGGCGACCTTGCGGACGTAAAGCTGATTGTGCCGGGTCCCAGCAATGCACGGCGAGCAACGCTCGAAAGCTATTTCGCATCTTCGGGGATACGTGTAGCACGCTATCTCGAGCTCGACGCGATGATGGCGACACTGGACCTGGTCGCCAGGAGCGACTGGAAGGCGATCTTGCCTGGCCTGATGATGTGCGACGAAATCGACAAACAGAATTTTAGTCTTAACCCGCTCTACAACCCGCCTCTGTTTACGGAACTCGTCTGCATCACGGCGGCGCAGCGAGTGCCGTCGCCAGCCAGTGAGGCGTTCTACCGTGTACTGAAAGAATATGCGATGTCGTTGAATCAACGGTGGAGCAACGTTCGCGGCGTGCCCGGCATGCATTCCGGTGAGGTTTCGAGAGCCGGCGGCATTGAAGAGGATGTGCTGTAGGCTTCACGTCTGAGCCCTATCACGCAGCCTACTACATGGCATGAGAATCCGTCATTTTCTATTCAGCTGAGTGCTTCTTATACTGCATTCATGAGAGTAAAGCGACGCGAGTCGGAACGCGAGCTGGTCTGGATAGAACGGAGATATGCCTGTGTCAATCTGCAATATTCCTCGCGAGGAGCTCACGCTCGATCTGTCGTCTGCGTTGAGCGATCCACGTGAATTGCGCCGTGCGTTCGGCCGCTTTCCTACTGGCGTGACGGTGATCACGACGCAGGGCGCAAACGGAAAGCTCGAAGGCATAACAGCAAACTCGTTCACCACCGTGTCCCTTGATCCGCCCTTGGTGCTATGGAGTTTGCGCAACGATGCGCGATCGCGGCTCGGATTCCAGCAGGCACATCACTTCGCGATTCACGTCCTGGCGCGCGAACAGCATGGGCTGTCGATGCGTTTCGCAACGGCAGCGGAAGACAAGTTCAAAGGGCTTGACATCGAAGAAGGTCTTGGGGGCTGCCCCTTGCTGCCGGCGTGTCTGGCGCGCTTCGAGTGCGAAACGCAGCGCGTTATTCCGGCAGGCGATCACCAGATGTGGCTTGGCCGTGTGATCCGTGTGACGCACGCAGCCGGCGAGCCATTAGTCTTTAACTCCGGCCGGTTGGCGGCGGTGGCCGAACTCGAAATCTAGACGCACGAACCAAGTGGATTCTTATCTGGGAGCATTTCAATGCAGTTAGGATTCTTTACCATGCCTGTACATCCGCTTGGCCGGAACCTGGCCGAGACGTTGGCTGAAGACCGCGAGCTGGCGCTGGTAGCGGAAAAGCTTGGTTTTGTAGAGGGCTTTTATGGCGAGCATGTGACCGACGCCGCAGAGACAATTACCTCATCGCTGTTGTTTATCGCTTCGCTGATTCACGACACGCGAACGATCAGGCTCGGTACGGGCACGATCAACTTGCCGAACACACATCCTGCTGCGGTTGCTGCACAAGTTGCGATGGTCGACCATATGATGAAGGGACGCTTCATCATGGGCGTAAGCCCCGGCGGACTACTTTCCGATGCGGAAGTGTTCGGCAACCTCGACCGCGATCGTACGGCCATGTTTGTCGAAGCGATGAACATGATCCTTGATATCTGGGCGTCGAAGCCGCCGTACCGGCTAAACGGAGAGTTCTGGAAGGTCACCACTGAGCGCACCATGCTCGAAGAAATCGGCCAAGGATTTATTCACAAGCCGTTCCAAAGCCCCCATCCGCCGATCGTGGTAACGGCGGTCGCGCCCTTTTCGAAGGGCGTGACCGAAGCCGCGGCGCGAGGTTGGGATCCAATCTCGGCAAACTTCCTGTTGCCGAAGTGGGTGAAGACGCACTGGCGTTGCTATAGCGACGGATGCGGGAAGGCGAATAGGCCGGTGCATGCGAGCAACTGGCGGATCGCGAAGAGCATCTTTGTGGCTGACGATCTCAAGACCGCGCGACGTTATGCCACTGACCCTGACGGTCCCTACTACGGCTACTACAATTCGCTCGCAACCAAACTGATCCGCAATGGACGCGCGAATCTGTTTAAGGAGGACCAGAGCGCGCCCGACTCCTCCGTCACAATCGAAACGATTTTGGACAAGCTCGTGATATGGGGCACACCCGAAAAAGTCACTGATGAACTGCAGGCATTCCGCGAGGTGGTCGGAGACTTCGGCACCTTGCTCTACGCGGGGCACGACTGGAAAGACAAGGCGCTCGCGCTGCGATCGATGGAATTGATGGCCGAACGGGTCATGCCGGCGATGAATACGGGTTCGGCAAACCTGCATGGCAGTTTCGCATAACAGTGCACGGATGCCTGCTGACCCGTGTTCTGCGGGAAAGGATTCGTGACGGCTCAAAATCGGAAAGCAGAAAGGCGTGCGGACGGAAACCTGGATAGTGTGATTAGGAAATGGAAATGATTCGTACTGCGGTGGTGGGCCTGGGGTGGTGGGGAGCTCACATTATTCGTCGGTTGAGCGATTCGAAAATAGTCCGTGTTTCGCTAGCAGTGGATACGCTCTCGACGAGGCGTACCGTCGCCGAGCAGCATGGCGTTGCTTTCACCGACAATTTTCACGACGCACTGGCGGATCCGGATATCGACCTGATAATCCTCGCGACACCGCACAAGTTGCACGTGAAGCAGATCGCGGAATCGGCGAAGGCGGGCAAGCACGTATTTTGTGAGAAGCCGCTGGCGCTCGACACGGCAGATGCTGCCCGGGCGGTACAGGTCTGCCGGGAGTTCAAAGTGCATTTGGGTGTCGGCCATGAGCGTCGCTTCGAGGCGTCAATGGCTGACCTGTACTGTTACGTGCGCAACGGCGTGCTGGGCACCCTCATGCATGTCGAGGCAAACTTTAGTCATGACAAACTCCTTGGCGTGCAGAAAGGGGACTGGCGTGACGCGCCAGACGTCGCGATGACCGGCATGGGCATTCATCTGACCGATGCCTTCATCTATTTATTTGGGCCCGTTAAGCAGGTCTATGCGTCTGTGACAAGTCGTGTGGCTTTTGCCGATCATGGCGATGTCGCGTCTGTGCAATTGCGTTTCGAATCGGGAATGACCGGCTATCTCAGCGCAATCCTGGCTACGCCTCTCTATATGCGTTTCGTCGTCTTTGGGAGTGACGCGTGGGCGGAGATCATAAACAACACTCATCCGGAGGAGCCGGGTACGACACAACTCACGGTGTGCTATCGCGATGGGCGACGCGAGGAGCGCACCTACGAATGGAACGACACGGTACGGGCCAATCTGGAACTCTTTGCGCTCTCGCTGCGCAGTGAGGCTGACTATCCCTTTACCGACGACGAAAAGGTCGGAAACATCGCCGTGCTCTCTGCGATACGCCGTTCTGCCGCATTGGGTGCGCCGGTGCAGGTGGGGTGGGGCGACTGGTCTTGAATGCAGTTTCGCAAAGCGATGCTAAAGGAAATAAATGAACGAGGTTCGCGATGAAGCTTTGACCATGGCTGATGCCGTCGCGCAAGTCCGTCAGTCGGCGACGAAGCTTCAGGTTGAGTCCGCAGGACTGGTCTGGAACGTTCTCGAACGCGGAGCGGGCGAAAAAACGCTGGTCTTCTTGCCGGGCGCCTTGGGTACCGTGGAGATTTTCAGCAAACAGATTATTCACTTCTCGCCTCAGCTTCGGGTGATTGTGCTGGGCTACCCAGGAGAAAGCAGCAAGTCGAAAATGACCGACAGCTTCTATCGGTTGCTCGACACCCTCGACGTGAAGCGAGCAGGTTTTGTCGGTTCATCGTTGGGTGCTTACTGGATGCAGGTCTTTTCGCATGAGTGCGACGAGCGAATCGATTCACTCGTCTTGGCCAACACTTTCGTTGATGCAGAGCCCTTGCAAGCGAACCCGTTGTTCTCGAGGGCAATGCTCGAAAAGTGCTCTGCTAACGAAGTGAAGGAACGGTGGGTCGGATTCCTGCACACCATGCCGGAATCCGAGCTGAAAGCTGCTCAGCTGGCTATGGTCATCCCGGATCAAACGGCTGGTGAATTGAAAGGCCGTCTGACAACGGTTGCTCATTCGACATACGTTCCGTTATCTCGCGTGCCGGCGGACAAGCTCACCATTCTGACCTGCGACGACGATGCAATCACGCACGGCGCGATGGGCGAAGCGCTTCGGCTAGCGTACCGTCGAGCGCCGCAAATTTCTCTTCCTTTCGGCGGCCACTACCCTTATGTAATGAATGAGAAAGGGTATAACAAAGTAGTTACCCATGCGTGTGGCGTTGACATACAAACCGATATGACTTTTATATGAACGCCTCCCGGTTTGCGAATGCCTTCGTGTGTTCCGACGGGCAGGATGGATTGCACTTTTATATTCGGCCTCGTTGCAGCCTGGTATGCTGCGGGCCCCGATGAAGTCCGTTGACTCATACCTGATTTCCGTGACGAGCCTAAAGCTCTTCTTCATATTAAGGTTTAGCGAGTCTTGGTCCGACCTGGTTTGCCATCACACTCGATTGCCCTGCGCAACTTTTGGACGTGCCATCCTTTGTAAGCAAGTAACATTTTATACACCACAGACCGATCATGCGGGTCTGACGCTCACATAGTCACGCTGATAGGGCCTGTCATTGGTCAGGACCGCCCAAATGGTCCGTGCTATCTTGTTGGCTAGGGCGACGATCGCCGCATTCGGCAGTCGACGCTTTTTGATCTGTTCAAGCCACGCCGCAGGATTCTTCGCGTTGTACAGCACACTGCGGGCACCGTGTATGAACAACATGCGCAGATAGGCGGTGCTGGTCATCGAAAAGTTCTACCCGATGAATTTGCTGCAAAAGCTATCGCTCCAAAAGGAGTCGGTCGAAGATTGGAAGGAACTGGTTGAGTGCGTGCTGATCGACTGGAACTACGACGGCGCAGTGTTACAACCGGCGGCGGTCGATATTCCGGGCAACGACGATTTGGTCAAGGGCGTGTACAAAGTGCCGGACGACGCGGGCACTATCCGCGTGAAGATCACCGACTTGCTTTCAGAATCATGGGAAGGGAGCGTCGAAAATGGCGACTAAACGCGTGTCGACCAAGGCCAGCCGCAAGGCTGTCAGCACGTCGGGTGCGTCGCTGGACTTCGCCTTCTTCCGCTTTCTGTGGCGGTTCTATCAAGACAATCGGGGTGCGATCCGGCAGAGCTCTAAGGAGCTGACCCGCAAATTCCTTCACTTCAATAACCCAGAGAAGAATCCTAAAGCCTTCCTGCGCCAGCCACAGCTTGAGGCGTTGGAAACCTACGTTTTCCTAAAGGAGTTCTTGGACAATGCAAGGGTCGAGGAAATCTTCAGGGCGTGGTATGAGCGGAGCGGAAAGTTCGAAGGCCGCAAGTTCGGTTCTTTCCTCGGTACCGCGGGGCAGGAGATGTTCGAGTTCGGCGAAGGCGACGAGCTAGAACTGAACTCCTACAAGGCGCTGTTCGATAGGATGCGCAAGAACTCGCGTGTCTATCCGAACTAAATCTTCGCGCTCACGATGGGAACGGGGAAAACCATCCTGATGGCGACCTGCATCTTCTACGAGTTCCTGCTGGGCAACACGTTTGAGAAGGACACGCGCTACTGCCACAACGCCTTGGTATTCGCGCCGGATAAGACGGTGCTACATTCACTGAAGGAGATCGAGTCCTTCGACCTCACCCGCGTGGTGCCTCCGGAGTACGTCAACTTCTTGACCATACACCTGCGCTTTCACTACCTCGAAGTGGCAGGCACCTCGCTGGACACGCTGGATCGCTCACGCTTCAATATCATCGTCTCCAACACACAGAAGATCATCCTCAAGCGCCAGCACAAGGAAAAAACTTCGGTTGAAAAACTGTTCGGCACGACCGGCGAAACGCTCGCGGCCACCGGGGTCTACGCCGACGCCGCCGATCTCTACAACTTCGACCAGCCGGAGGAAGAAGGCGAGCTCACCACTAACCAGCGCTTCGAGAAGCTGCGTCGCCTAGAGCAACTCGGCATCTACGTGAACGAGGCACACCACGCCTTCGGCAAGGCGTTGGCCAAGGACATGGGTGTGGGGACCAAGGAAACTGACACTAGCCTTCGCACCACCATTGACATTCTTGCCGCCAGCCTGAATGCATCGGGCACGCGTGTGGTGGCCTGCTACAACTACACCGGGACGCCCTATGTGGGGCGAGAGGTGTTGCCGGAAGTGGTCTACGCTTATGGCTTGAAGGACGCCGTCGACAAGGGCTTCCTCAAAAAAAGTGATGCTGCCCGGCTACGCCAACACACGTACCGATGAATTCGTCGACATCGCTGTCGAAACCTTCCTGAAGGAATCGGGCGAGCTGCGCCCGGAGGGCATGCTGCCCAAGCTTGCTTTCTTCGCCGCCACCATCGACGAGCTGACCGGCGAGCTGAAACCGGCGATCGAACGTGCGCTCATCAAGCACGGCATCCCGACGTCGCGCATCCTGGTCAACGTGGGCGACAACAAGCTCGCGATGCAGGTTATTCATATTGGGAGATTCCCTTGAGAGAGCCAATGTTCAACGAGCCGCCTTCCTGCGGCTCTGCGGACGAAGACGTATCGGACTGTTGCCCGCCATCGGCAGCGGTCGCTTGCGGATCGCGGTCTGCGAGTGCCTCGAGCAGGGTAGCCGATGGGACGAAGAAGAGGCCGCCGGTAACCGCGCGGCTATAGTCGAGCAGCCGGTCGTAGTTGCCCGGCGGGCGCCCGACGAACATGTTTTCCAGCATCTGCTCGGTCGGTGCGGGCGAGCGGGCATAACCGATGAAGTAGGTGCCGAACTCGCCTGCGCCGGGCCTGCCGAACGGCATGTTGTCGCGCAGTATCTTCACTTCCTCGCCGTTCTCGGTGAGGGTGGTGAGCGAACTGTGCGAGCAGGACGGCTTCACCGCTTCATCGAGTTCGATGTCGGACAATTTGGTGCGGCCGATAATGCGCTCCTGAGTCTCGACGGAGAGCGCATTCCAGCCGGCCATGTCGTGCAGGTACTTCTGCACGATAACGTAACTGCCGCCCTCGAACTCGGGATCCTCATCGGCAATCAGCGTGAATTCTTCAGCGGTGCGACCCACCGGATTTTCCGTGCCGTCGACGAAGCCCACCATCGCGCGCATGTCGAAGTTGCGAAAGCCGTGAACTTCGTCGACTACCGTGACTGCGTCGCCGAGCGCTCCCAGCAGTTGCGTGGCGAGCTCGAAACAGAGATCCATGTGCTCGGCGCGAATATGCAGCAGGATGTCGCCGGGGGTCGCTACAGCCAGGCGCTCGCCCGAGCCGAATTCCCGGAACGGGTGCAGGCCTGCGGGGCGCGGGGCACCGAATAGCGTATCCCATGCGCCGGAGCCGAAGCCGCATACGCACGACAGATCGCCGGAGGGGACCCGCCTGCCGACCGAGCGCACGAGGGCGGCAACGTCGCCGCACCATGCACGCACCTTGTCTGCGTGATCGCGGCCGGCTTCGACCGTCGCGACAATGAAGATCGCGCTACGAGTGACGTCATTACAAATGGCTTGCGGCTCTGGGATGTCTTTGGGCATCGGGTTGGGTATGGGTAGGTCGTTGCGAATTCCGACAGCAGTACTGCGAATGCGTTTCCGACTGCGCGATCACCCGCCCGAGGCAGCCAGGAATGGTTCGTTCGATTGACTGAAGCAGGTTTGCCGCGGTGTCCGTCTCAGGCATCCGTATAGCGTTGGCTTACCGCTATGAGGAGCGTAGCTGCGCAACGTGACTGCACGACGAAGTTGGCGTTCACGATTTTCACAGATCTTATACCGCCGCGGCACTTTATGGAAACTCCATAAAGGCATTGGCGTTCAATTTCTATAAGCGTGTCTTGTCGGTACCGCATGGCGATACCACTACTGCTTTCCGATACTTGATATCGGAATCCGCGGCTTCTTATTTTCTGTCACATGGTTATTCGAATGCATTGCGCCGGACAGCAGGTCCCAGCGCGGGGCGCGTTGCTGGATTCCACACGGAAAACGTGTAGTATTGTTCGGTCCACGCCTTGCCGTGCGCATTCGTCCATTCGCCAGGAGTATCGGATTATGACCCTGCCCGCCGACGAACATCTCACTCGTCAAACGATCGAAGGGTTCTATCGCGCCATCGAGCAGAAGAGCGTCGCATTGCTGCGGCAGGTCGTCACCCCGGATTGGGAATATATTCCCGAGCCCGTCGGGGCTGCCGCGGGACCTGACCAGATGGTGCAGTTCTTCGAGAACATCGCTAAAGCAATTCCCGACATGAAAATCACTATTCTCGACGTCCTCGTTCATGGCGATCGGGTCGGCGTGCGCGCGGAAATCAGCGGCACTCAAACAGGGACATTACTTGGCATTGCCGCGAGTTCCAAACACATCAGATTCGCGATTCACTCTTTCCACCAGATGCGCGGAAATCTGATTGCGAAAACATGGCATCTGGAGGACTGGCTGTCTGTGTTCCGGCAACTTGGAGCGTTACCCCAGACTCTCGAGCGGCCTTGAGCGCGCAGACTGCACAGACCCGCGCAGACCCGTGTAGACCAAAGGGGACGTCATGTCACAGATAAGTCGCGACAACCGGAAAGCATCTCGTCAGAGCGTGCTCTGGTTCGTTGCATTGTGGGTGCTCGGAGTCGCTGGCGCCGCGCTGCTCGCGCTACCGTTTCATCTTCTTGTCGCTGCGGCGCTGCATCGGTAATCGCGCCGGATGGCGGTTACCCGGTCTGCCTTTACGGCAGGCGGATCGCGTCGTCGATCTGGTCGATCATCGACAACAGGCGTGTGACTCGCCGGGCACCATCAGGAAGCGATCCCTGCTCTGTTTCGAGCGCTGTAATGCGCTGCCGCCAATAGCCTAGTCCAAGCGCACTGTTGGCAACGAGTTGCGGGAATATGTGTTCCAGGTGAGCGAGATCCTGTTCCAGCTGATGATGCGACACGTCGGTCCTTGCTATGGAGGTGAATCCGGAGCGCCCCACCTGGCGGCGTTCGTCTTTTCCCGCCCAATGAATCTTCCTGTCCGACTCAACTTCCTTCCAGCGCCACTGAATAGCGCCACTTGCTGGCGTTGGAATCAATGCGGGCATCGTTGACGCGCCGCTGTTCCGCCCGTGCCTGGTCCGCCTGTTCGAGCATGAGTGCTTGTGCCTGACGCGACAGGGCATACTCGCTCATGCCGCCGCTCGTACGTGGTGCAACTTTGGTTTGTGATCGCATGGTCATTCCGAGAACAAAGGGGCGCTGAACGCGTCCCGTACTCCGACTGTATACCCTTCGGTCGCTGCAAGCACGCTTTCCTTTGCAACGGTTGCAACCATTGGCACCGGAACGGCCATTTCCCATTCGCCGCGAACGCGAAACGCAGGTGTCATCGGCGTTGCCAACAATTCGTAGCCCGAAGTGCGCATCCCGGGTATGACCGCAGATGCAAACTGTCATGAGGACGCCAAGGCAGGCAGGGCGATGAGCAAGACGGATTTCAGCCGGGTACGCCACCGTACCGACTTCCGGTCGCTGTACGGGCACCGTTGGCCGGCAGGCCCGGCCTCGCGCAGGTGGCTATAGCAAACCAGCTATAGCAAACCAGCTATAGCAAAGGGAACGCGCTCGCGTGTGAAGCATTCGCCCGGCACGCTCAAATGCGTGCGAGAAACGCTCAACGTCAACTACCGCTTCGACCCGGGAGAATCAACGTGACATCCGCTGTCGTGCCGGCGCCGATCCCTGAAGCGGCAAGCCAGCCGGACGCCGTGCCCGGCACCGGTTTGAGCAGCACTGAAGCACGCCGTCGGCTTGCCGAGTCGGGCGCTAACACGCTCCCCGATACGGCGGCGAGCACGTGGCGCATGATGCTTGGGAAATTCTGGGCGCCCGTGCCGTGGATGCTGGAAGCGGCCGTGGTTTTGCAATGCGTGCTCGGCCGTTTCGTCGAAGCCGGAATCATTGCCGGACTGCTGGTATTCAACGCCATTCTGGGTGTTTTCCAGGAAAGCCGGGCACAGGCCACACTGGCCGCATTGAAGTCGCGCCTCGCCATGAATGCCTCCGTGCTGCGCGACGGGGCATGGTCGATCGTCCCGGCAGCGGATCTGGTCAAGGGCGATGTCGTCAAGCTCTCGCTCGGCGGCGTGGTGGCGGCGGATATGCGGATCGTCTCCGGCAATGCGCTGCTCGACCATTCGATGCTGACCGGCGAATCCGTACCTATCGAAGCCACGTCCGGCACTCAGACGTTCGCCGGCGCGCTAGTGCGGCGCGGAGAGGCATTGGCACTCGTGACGGCCACCGGTACGCACACGCGTTTTGGCCGGACCGCGGAACTGGTCCGTACCGCGCATATAGCGAGTTCTCAGCAAACAGCCGTGCTGCTGGTGGTCCGCAATCTCGCCGCATTCAGCGTGGCCGTGATCGCGTTGCTGGTGGGCTACGCGTTATATCTGCACATGCCGCTCGCCGACATCGTGCCGTTGATCCTGACAGCGGTGCTGGCGTCGATTCCCGTTGCGCTGCCCGCTACCTTCACGCTGTCGGCCGCGCTCGGCGCGCGTGCGCTCGCGGCGCAGGGCGTGCTGTCGACCCGGCTGTCCGCCGTCGATGAGGCCGGCACGATGGACGTGCTGTGCGCCGACAAAACCGGCACGCTGACCTGCAATGCGCTGACCGTGAGCACCGTTGCGCCGATGCCGGGCTTCGACATGAACCGCGTGCTGATACTGGCGGCACTGGCGAGCGCTGCCGGCAGCCAGGATCCCGTCGACAAAGCGATTCTCGATGCGGCGGCGCGCGTTGCGCCTACCCCCGAGGACAGCGTGCTGAAACTGGTCGCGCTCAAGCCATTCGATCCGTCGACCAGGACGTCCGAAGCGAGCGTCAGCGATCCTTCGCATGCGATCCAGCGGATCGTCAAAGGGGCATCCGCAGCCGTGATCTCGCTTTCGCAAGCTTCGCCGGAGGCCGCGGCGCGGACGGCGGAACTTGAAGGGCAGGGCCTGCGCGTGCTGGCGGTAGCGGCGGGCACGGCCGATGCCTTGCAGGTGGTTGGACTCGTCGCGCTGAGCGACCCGCCGCGCGCCGATTCGGCTGCATTCATCGAGGAATTGCACGGGCTCGGCGTGCGCGTGGTGATGGTATCGGGCGATGCCCCGGCCACGGCCGCGAGCGTCGCGCAGGCAATCGGACTCACCGGTCCGGTTTGCCCGCCGGGCAGCATGCCCGATCGGGCCGACCCGCAGTCGTTTGCCGTGTTCGCCGGTGTCCTGCCGGAAGACAAATACAAGCTCGTGAAGGCGTTCCAGCAGACCGGCCATACCGTAGGCATGTGCGGTGACGGCGCCAACGACGCGCCCGCGCTGCGCCAGGCTCAGATCGGCATCGCGGTTTCGACCGCCACGGATGTTGCCCGCTCTGCCGCCGGCATGGTGCTCACCGAAGCCGGGCTGGGCGGCATCGTCACGGCGGTCACGGAGGGCCGCCTCACGTTCCAGCGCATCCTCACCTACATGCTGAATTCGGTCCTCAAGAAGATCGCCACCGCGTTCATGCTGGTGATCGGCCTGCTGGTTACCGGGCACGCCATTCTGACTCCGCTGCTGATGGTGATTCTGATGATCGCGGGTGACTTTCTCGCGATGTCGCTCACCACCGATCGCGTCGAGCCGTCTCCGTCGCCGAATGTCTGGCGCATTTCGAATCTGACCGTGGTCGGTGTGTTCGTCGGGTTCGCGCTCGTGGCGTTCTGCAGCGGTGTGCTCGCGCTCGGCAAGTTTGCGATGGGCCTGAATCTCGACGCCTTGCGCACACTGACCTTCGTGCTCCTCGTGTTCGGCGGGCAGGCCACGTTATACGCGATCCGGCACCGGCGGCACATGTGGGGTACGCGGCCGAGTGTGTGGGTGATGGCGTCGTCGGTTGCGGATGTGCTGATTGCCGCCGGCCTTGCGATCGGCGGAATCGCGATGACGGCGCTGCCGCCGATGCTGATTGGCGGGGTATTGGCGGCTACAGTGGTTTTCGCTTTCGTGCTCGCGGCCGCCAAAATCCCGCTGTTTGCGCGGCTGAAGATCAGTTAGACGTTGCATGAATCCGCGCCGCGTGTCGTGTCGTGTCGTGTCGTGAATGGACCCGATCACCTCGAATGCGATCCGCGCCGCCTAATGAAGCCGAATCTCCCGGCGAGCCAGCCAGATGCCGGGCAGCATCGGTAGCCAGAAGGTCAGCGCGCGCAACAGAAGCGTGGCGGCGAGCGCCGCCTCCACCGACACGCCGAGCAGACTCAGCATTCCCACGGAGGTGGCTTCGAAGGTCCCCAGGCCGACCGGAATCGGACCGATGGTGGCCACCATCGACGCAATGATGAAACTCACGAACACGACCCAAAGCGGCGGCACTTCGCCGATCGCATTGAACGCGAGCCAGAGCGTCAGGGCATCGCAGACGAAGATGGCCAGTTGCAGCCCGACAGTTTGCAGTAGCAGGCGCGGGCTGCGTAGAAGATGAGTGGGCGCGTCGGTCAATTGTCGAAGCAGGGTGGTGACGCCCAGCCACTTGCTGAGCCACGCGATCGGCGCACGTTGGCCCCATTGTTTGAGTCCCAGCACGGCGGCCGGCACCGCTACGGTGACCACTACGAAGACCGCCACGCCGATGACCAATGCCGTGTTCAGCCGGTGCTGCCACGACAGCATGCCGGCGCTTGCGAGCACCACGAGCAGATAGGCAATGTCGTAGGACACCATGCCGACCAGCATGGCCGCCATCGCTATTCCGGCCGGGACGTGCCGGCCGGTCAGGCCACGCACCACCAGCATCGTGCCGCTGATGCCGCCGCTCGGCAACACCTGATCCGTGAATACCTTGGCGATGCCGAGTGGTGTCAAGGTGCGCAGGGACAGAGGATGTCCGGCCTCGCGCAAAGTCTGGCGCCATACGAACGCCGCGCTGACATACGTGCCGCATTGAACGGCGAGTGCGACCAGCATCCAGCCGGGGCGCGCCGAGCGTATCAGTTCGGCCATCTTCTGCAGTGAGCCGAGGTGCAGCACCACCAGGATGACGGCGATACAGCCCATCACTCCGACGACCCAGACCATGACTGAGCGCAGCCGCGATGTTTTGCCGAGCAGGCCAGGCGCGATACGCACGAGGCCGGTCTCGACGCCAGGCTTCGCCGGGGGCGGCAACGCGCCGCTTTCCGGCATGAGCGGGGTGCTGGCGGAGCGGCGCTGCGGAGTGCTCATGGGTCGGGACGCAATAGAAGGTGCTGCAGGAGTGCGAGCCCGGACGCGCAGCCGCGCTTCGCTCCAGCGCCGAAATGATTCTAAAGCAGGTTGCTCGCGGGATGGCGTACGGGACGACTGGCGAGCGCGCTCGAGTCGATCATTGCGGCTGGGCGTCGCCACCATGCATGTGGCCGCCGCTAACGGGCAATTCGTACATCGCCGCGGCGACGTCGGCGTGTCCCGGTCGCGCGGCCTGCGCGACCGGGGTCTGCGCTTGCCGGCTCGGCACCAGCAATACCGGCAGGCTCGCACTGCGCACCACGCGCTCGGCCACGCTGCCTAGAAACAGTCGCTTGAAACCTCGTCGGCCATGTGTGCCGAGCACCAGCAGGTCCGCATTGAATTCGTTGGCCGAAATGCGGATCCGCTCCGAGATGTCTTCGCCGATCGGCGCGACCTCGACGATGCGCGGCTCGCCGGCCACGTTCTCATGTTTCATGCGCGCCAGTGCATCCGCCAGCAACTGCTGGCCTTCCTGCATGGAGGCGTCGCGCAAGGCGGTCGGATCGTAGCCGGACGCGTCGTACGCCATCAACGGGTTGTCGATGACATAGAGCGGCTGCAATTGTGCGCCATTGTCGCGAGCGAGTTGCAACGCGGTGTCGAACGCATGTCCAGACGTCTCGCTGCCATCGATCGCTACCAGAATGCGTTTATACATATTGGCCTCCAGGAATTCGTGCGGACCGCGAGCATCGTCGCCGGGACTGGATTGCCCGCGCCCGGCGCGCCGCAGTCCGAACCTTGCCGTCGACGACGACGGGCTTCTGCAGACAGTTTACTCCGCCGGTCACGGACTTCGACAGCGTAACAGCCGGTCGGAAACAGCGCGGTGAGTGGCGCTACCTTGCGCTCAATGACGGCGTAACGCAATGAACGCATGGCCGCGACGCCGCAATGCGGTACGGCACCGTACCGACTTCGATCGCCGTGGCGCGCACCGTGGGCGTGGAAGTTTTTCTGCCGACCTGACATCTTCATTTCATTCGCTCCGGTATTCGTCACGGGATCGTCACGAGCCGGGCGCGCTCACTTCAAATCAGGAGCTTCACGCCATGACTTTTCTCAAATCACCACCGCCCACGCCCGAGGACGTCGCCGATGAATACGCCGCGACGATCTCGGGTTCATCGCTGCCCAAGTACCGGATTCCGGAGGCGTCGTCCGATCGCCGCGCGGTATTCGATCTGGTGCGCGACGAACTGTTCATGGACGGCAATTCACGGCAGAACGTCGCGACGTTCTGCACCACGTATGCCGACGACGAAGTGCGTCACCTGATGGATCTGTCCATCGACAAGAACATGATCGACAAGGACGAGTATCCGCAAACGGCGGAGATCGAAATGCGCTGCGTGCACATGCTCGCGGATCTGTGGCATGCCAGCAAGGCATGGAAGACCACCGGATGTTCGACCACGGGTTCGAGCGAAGCTTGCATGCTCGGCGGTCTCGCGCTCAAGTGGCAATGGAAAAAACGCAGGGAGGCGCAGGGCAAGCCGACCGACAAGCCGAACTTCGTGTGCGGCCCGGTGCAGGTGTGCTGGGCCAAATTCGCCCGCTACTTCGACGTCGAGATGCGCCAGGTGCCATTGCGCGGCGACGCGACCGGGCTAACGCCGGAAGATCTGGCCGAGTATTGCGACGAGAACACGATCGGCGTCGTAGCCACACTCGGCATCACCTTCACCTGCGTCTACGAACCGGTAAAGGCGCTGGCAGGCGCACTCGACGCGTTGCAAGCCAATGTCGGACTGGATATTCCGATTCACGTCGACGCTGCCAGCGGCGGCTTCGTCGCGCCGTTCATCCAGCCGGACCTCGAATGGGACTTCAGCGTGCCGCGCGTGAAATCCATCAACGCGTCGGGCCACAAATACGGACTCGCGCCGCTCGGGGTCGGCTGGATAGTCTGGCGCAGCACTCAGGATCTGCCCGACGAACTGATTTTCCGCGTCGATTATCTGGGCGGCGACATGCCGACGTTCGCATTGAATTTCTCCCGTCCGGCCGGACAGATCATCGCGCAGTACTACATGCTGCTGCGCCTGGGCCGTGAAGGCTACCGACGGATCCAGCAGGAATGCGCCGACACCGCGCAGGCGCTGGCCGACGGGCTGGCGAAGATCGACCAGCTGGAAATGATCTACGACGGGCGCGGCGCGCTGCCGGCTGTCTGCTACAAGCTGAAGCATCCGGAAACAGCGGGCTTCACGCTATTCGACCTGTCCGATCAGGTACGCATGCGCGGCTGGCAGATCGCCTCGTACGAACTGCCGGCAGGGCGCGAGGACACCATCGTGCAACGCGTGTTGATCCGGCGTGGTGTGACGCGCGACATGGCGGCGATGCTGCTTGAGGACATCAGGCACGCCATCGGGCATCTGACGAAGAATCCGGTGCTGCATTCGAGCGCCGGTCCGACCTTCCACCACAATTGATATCGCCTGTTCACAGGGGCACACGAAATGGACAACACAGTCACCGCCGCGGCCGCACCGCCGGCAGCGGATGCCGCAAAACGCGGCAAATATCTGAGCGTGACGGCGATCGGTCTGATGACGGCCGCTGCCGTGGTCACGAGTCTGCGCGGACTTCCTTTGCTGGCGAAGGAGGAGATGACGATGTTCGTCTATCTCGCCTTCACCGTCGTTTTCTATCTGATTCCCGCGTCGCTGATTTCCGCCGAACTGGGCGGCGCGTTCGCCGACCGGCCCGGCGGCATCTACACGTGGGTCGCGGAGGCGTTCGGCACGCGCTGGGGTTTTCTCGCGATCTGGCTGCAATGGATCCAGAACGTCGTATGGTATCCGGTTGCGCTGACCTTCGGCGCGGCGGCGCTCGCCTATACGATCGGCCGGCCGGAACTGGCGAAGAACGGCGCCTATGTCGGCATCTTCTGCATCGTCGCATATTGGCTCGCGACGTGGGTCGTGCTGCAAGGCGTCGAAGTCTTCGCGAGGATCGCCAACTGGACCTTCGTGATCGGCACCATCGTGCCGGGCCTCGTGCTGCTCGCGCTGCTGGGCTACTGGATCAGCAGTGGACACCCGCTCGGCTGGCAACACCTGAACGATGCGGCTCTCTCGCAAGACGGTCACGCGCGCTTCTGGCCCGCGATTCACGGCTTCGGCACGATCTCGTTTCTGGCCGGCATCATGTTACTGTTTGCCGGTGTGGAGGTGCAGGCGGTTCATGTGATCGACATGCGCAGCCCGAGTCGCGGTTATCCCGCGGCGATCGGACTGGGTGCGCTGATTTCGGTGCTGATTTTCGCACTCGGCGCGCTGCCGATTGCAGCGATCTTGCCGTACGAGAAGATATCGCTGCAATCCGGCGTGTTCGACGCATTCAGCGCGGTGCTGGTGGACATCTGGCACATGAACTGGGCTGTGTCGGCGTTGTCGCTGTTGGTCGGCGTCGGAGCGATCAGTGGTGTGCTGGCCTGGCTCGGCAGTCCGTCGCGCGGCCTGCTTGAAACCGCGCACGAAGGCGAATTGCCGCCGATCCTTCAGGCGAAGAATCGCAAGGGTATGCCCACTCATATTCTGCTGGTGCAAGGTCTGATCGTGACGGTCATTTCGTGCTTCTACTTCGTGATCCGTGATGTGTCGGTCGCATTCTTTCTGATCTCCGCCATGACGATCGCGCTCTACCTGATCGCCTACATGCTGATGTACGCGGCGGCGATCCGGCTGCGCTATTCGGCACCGGCTTTGCCGCGCCCGTTCACGGTGCCCGGCGGTTTTGCCGGCATGTGGCTGACCGCCGGCATCGGCTTTGCCGGGGTGCTGTTCAGCTTCGTCGTGTCGTTCTTCCCGCCGGATCAGTTGCCGGTGGGTTCGCCCTGGCTTTATATGGGACTGGTCGTCATCGGCATTGTGGTGTTCGCGGGGATTCCCCTGATCATCCACCACGTGCGCCGCAGCGATTGGGCGAGCGTGCATGACGCGCCGCGCGTTCCTCCGGCCGTGATCCCGGTGGAATAGGTGCGCGCGGGCGTCGCCATGTCGGGTGAGCCAGGTGAAGCTGCCTGACTGGACCTCGGGTCAGCGTGTCCATGAGTGTCCATAAGCAAGGCCTCTCCTGGCTGCCGGGCCGTCAGGCGGTTTCGTGAGTGGTGGCTGCGGTGGGCGTGAGTCCTTCGTGCGAATCGAGGCGCGTGGGTTGATGGAGCGCGAGAACGGCCTTTGCGCGCGCCATTTCATCAGGCGTGCCGTGACCCATCACGATGAATCCGTCGGCCTTGATGGCGGCCTCGTAATGGATCACGCTGTCCTTGGGCAGCCCCATATGCACGAGCGTCGCACCCAAAGCACTGAGGGCGCCGACAACGACCGCCCCTTCGACAGCCGACACGATCATGACGGCGAGATGACCCAGCACGACGACCGGGCCGAGCACCGGAATAGTCAGGAATACGCCGCCCATCAGCAAGCCCCACAGGCCGCCCCAGAACGCGCCGTATTTGCCCCACATTTTCATGCGGTCGCCGACCGTGTAGAGACCGACGATTTTTTCCTCGGTGTGATAACCCTTGCCGATCACACTGAAATTCTTCATGTCGAAGCCGCCGTCTATCAGCTTGCGCACGGCGGCGTCGGCATTATGGTGGTCATCGAAGACCGCGATTACGACATCATAGGGAGTCATGCGGGTTGTCCTTGAAAGATGAGCGGTACGCAGACCATTGCGTCATGCACAATGGGGATTGAAAGTGCGGTGGTGTGCTATTTCAGACTGTTGAGCTCGGCACGCGCAAGCGCTTCGACCGATTCCCATGCGAGATCTTCGCGTTCGAAAACGGCGTCGAGTTTGATGAGTTCGTTGCCCTTGGGTGCGCCCTTTGGAACGATACACACGCTTGCCATCCATCCATCGGCAATATGATCCTCGACGCTCATGTGAGCGTCGTGTGTCGTGCTTGAAATGATTCGGTCTGCCATAGCGCCGTCCGTCTGATTGAACGACAGCCAGACGGGCGTCGTCACTGCCGGGTAAAGTTTGTGTCTGTTCGCGTTTGCTTGCGTTTCGTCAATGAACTTCGGTGTTGCTACATCCCGAACTTATGTTCCGCAATGTATTTGTCGCCGTACGCAAGGGCAGCCGCATAGCCTTCCTCGCTCGTCGAAAAAACGCCGACCTCGTAGTGCCTGTCAGTCGAAGGAAGCGTGCCCTCCACCGCATGCCGAAGGTGAAAATCGAATGTACCGTCCTGCAGTTCCTGACATTCGGGGGTAAATGTATGAATACGGGCCTGGTATAACTTCTGAATGTTTTGTCTCATGACCTGCTCCCGCGTTTAATGCTTCCGGATACTTTCGTTTTCGATCGATCCGGCACTGTCCGGATTGGACGAGCACCGTGGTCCGCGCGGCGCCTCATTGCGATGGGATTTTCTCGTCGCCGGCATCCGGCCAATATCCCTGCCGGTCATAAAACCGATGCAGATCGACTTCATAGCGCCGGCCGACCGGCATCGAGTCGTCATAAGCCGGGCTCTTCCTGATGACGTCGCGCATCAAGGCTGTCGATACGGTCGAATCGAACCAGTCTACTCCGTCTATCCAGCGAGTCGCGATCAGCACCGCTTTGCCGCCGGGCCACCAGTTGCGCGTCTCCACGACCAGGTAGCGAATCGCCCAGTCGGTGTCGTCATAGATGAAATCGGATACGTGACCGATGCTGCCGTCGGCGGTTTTGAGGTGATAGCCCTTGACCTCGTTCGTGCTGCGCAGATGAACGTCGGGTTGCGTGTCGTTCGCTGGCAAGGTTGGATCTGGCTGCTCGTCGGGCAGGGCGTCCGGCGCTACACCTGTTGGATCATAGGCCGGGTAGGCGCCCATGCCCCACAGGTTAGGACCGCCCCAATAAGTCGGATAGCTGTAGTAGTGCAGATATTCGATCTCGTGCTGCCGCGACACCGGCTTGTGGGTGTCCAGTATCGGGCTGTCGCTCACCTGCTGTCGCGACAGGCTGACATGCACGATATCCGATCCAGGGTCGGTATGTTCCACCGAATACGGCGAAACCAGCACTTGCCGGTCATTGAGCCAGTCGCCCGTGTCGACCACCAGATAACGCACACCCCATGACTCGTCGTCGAAATAAGCCTGAATGACTGAGCCGATGTCGCCGTCCAGCGCGCTGACGGTGCTGCCGTGCAAGTCTTGTATGCTTCGCAACATGGTTTTTCCACTCTGTGTGTCAACGACGAGGGGCGCGCATCGCGCGCTCCCCGGTTTGAATGTCAAAGCGACGCGAGCCGCGTGACTTTGGTGCCTTGCAGCGACGCACCCGCCATCAGGCCGGTGTTGGTCAGCACGAAGGCGTCGACCTGTCCGGTCGCCGTGCTGGTGTCGAGATCGCCGTTCGCACCGACTTTCAGCACGGCTACGGAGGCATCGCCGCCGGCCGACCAGCCGTCTCTGCTCCGGAAGCGGTTGAGCGAATCGTCGGTCATGAACAGGAATACGATCGCGCGCGATTGCGCGCCGATCTGCCAGCCGATCGAACCGGTCGCCGTACTGTAGTAGCCGACCGTGCGTCCGCCGACCCGCAAGGACCCTTCGCCATACTGGCCGCCGACCACGAAGCCGGCGTCGATCACGGAGGGGAACGTCAATACGCCGTGGGCCTTGCCGACCAGTTCGCGCGCGCCGCCCGCGAGCCCATAGACGCGCGTGAGAGTCGAGTCGACACCTGCATCGATAGAGCGACGCTTGTCCCTCTGCTCGCTACGGCTCACGTCGGATGAAGGAGTGGTGGTGCAGCCTGAAAGCACAGTGCCGAGTGCCAGAAGCGATCCGGGCGTGCCCCAGATAAAGGTTCGTCTAAGCATGATTTTCTCCCCGCTGGTCGACGATAAGAGACACGCTACGCGCCCGCGCGGGAGAATGCGGTACGACAACGTACAGACCGCTGTCTATGTTCGAACGCACAATCCACGTTGATCGTCGTGGCACGTGCCGGCTGTCGGACAGGTACTCGATCCGCTCGCGCCTGCACGGATCATCAGATCGGATGTCTTTGAAAGTCTTTGAAACCCGCGCGGTTTTGGCGTAATTCGGTCGCTCTTGCCGATCTGAACGCCACCGTACAGACTTACCGAACCGCATTTGCGACGCTGTCATTGCAATCTGTCCGCCATTCGTGGATTCCTGATCGCGTCAGGGCAGGTGTTGGCGAATCGTGCGGTGCCGGTGCTTTGCAAGCAGCCTGCTACCTTCTTGAATATCGGCCCGTGACACGCTTTTCTTTGCTCTTCGTCGTCCAGCGAGCCGCGAAATGGGGATCGAAATGTCAGCATATCTGACGTCCACCGAGTCGTCTTCGGGTGATTCTGTGTTGAGCGGTCTGGTGGTGACCGATGCAATGATGAAGCGTGGTTGCCGGGCATCCGCAGACGGTTTTCTGGCGGATGCGTGCGCGGCGGATCATTGCGTCGAAGCGCCACCGCTGAGCAATCAGGTTCTGGCTATGGTGGCACACGAGTTGCGCGGTCCGTTGACGCCGTTGCGGATGGCCAGCCAACTGATTCGCAACGCGTCGGCCGAGCGTCCGGAGATACTCCGGCTGATCGATATGATCGATCGGCAGGTCAACGGGATCGCACGGCTCGCGCAGGATCTGATGGATGCGACCCGCGTCGATCAGGGCGCACTCCGCCTCAACAAGGTCGACGTCGAGATCGCGACCCTCCTTGCCGACAGTTGCGAGATTACGGCCGCCGCCGCCGCTGCGAAGAATCAGGTTTTTACCGTGTCGATTCCAGACAGGACGTTGCGCGTTGAAGGAGATCCGCTCCGTTTGACGCAGGCCGTCAGCAATCTGCTGCACAACGCGGTGAAATACACGCCGACGCGGGGCAATATACGCATGACCGTGCTTGCCGAAGGCAACAATGTTGTCATCAAGATCAAGGACGATGGATCGGGAATCTCGCCTGTCCTGCTGCCGCATATTTTCGAGTTGTTCGCGCAATCCAGCAGAACGATCGGTTCCAGTGCGGGCGGCCTTGGCATTGGCCTCGCGGTCGTCAATGCGATTGCTCAGTCTCACGGCGGTACGGTTTCGGCCGCAAGTGCGGGCGCCGGTGAAGGCAGCGAATTCACGCTCAAGCTGCCGATCATCGTGTAGCCACATCTGCCTGCGCGTCTTTTTGGCAGCGTGCAGGCGAAGCGGACAATTGCCTTTCAGCCGATGAACCGCGTGGGACGGGCGAACCGGGCAAAGAATCTCGAAGTTCGCGCGATGCGCAATCCACATTGGGCCGTAACGCGATGCCATGCCAGGGCGCGAATCTGCGTCGAATACCGGCGCGACTTATAATCGACTATATAACGGCCAGACTTTGGGTCGCGCGAAGATTGCCGCCTCGCGTCGTGCTGCGGTATAGCCCGTCAAGGCCTTGGAGTATTCCTCCTTCTATCCATCTTTATCGTCAGGAAATCGTCGGCGAAAGCGGCGCGGTTCCGGGCGAGTTGCTGAGAGGGTGAAATGGCTCAAGGTCATCAAGAAAACGAAAATCATCTGCTGGCCGTGCTGCCTCAGCTGGAGTGGGAGCGCCTGGCGCCACATCTGGTGCTCATGGATATGCCGTTGGGCAACGTCGTCTACGAATCGGGCGATCGCCTCAATTACGTTTATTTCCCGACCACCTGTATCGTGTCGCTGCTGTATGTGATGGAGGACGGTGCGTCCGCCGAAATCGCGATTGTCGGCAACGAAGGGCTCATCGGCATCGCGCTGTTCATGGGGGGCGAGACCACGCCCAGCCGGGCGGTCGTGCAGAGCGCCGGCAAGGCGTATCGGCTCGATGCTCAAATCCTGAAAGAAGAATTTCATCGCGCCGGCCCCGTGCAGCGCCTTCTGCTTCGCTATACGCAGGCGCTGATCACGCAGATGGCGCAGACCGCCGTGTGCAATCGACACCATTCGATCGACCAGCAGTTGTGCAGGTGGCTTCTGCTCAGCATCGACCGCCTCTCTTCAAACGAATTGAAGATGACCCAGGAACTGATCGCCAACATGCTGGGCGTGCGCCGCTCCGGGGTAACCGAGGCCGCGCTTAAATTGCAGGACGCGGGGTTGATTCGCTACAGTCATGGCCACATCGAGGTACTGGACAGACCGGGGCTCGAAAAACGTGTGTGCGAATGTTATGGCGTGGTGAAGCGCGAATTCGACCGGCTGTTGCCTGCTTTGAAAGCGCTATAAGGATCTCGCGAGGATCTCGCGTCAACCGGCTTGAAAAGCCTGCTTCCTACGTACCAACGGATTTCCTGGTGCGGCGGTCGTCATTTAACTTCGAACTTTCTGGAGCGCATCCAAAAATATAACGGCCAACAACCGATCCTGGCGCATTAGTCCTGAGTGGCCATATCGGTAGCGTCGGCCTGTACCAGTGCACGCACGAGCAGGTACACGGCTGGCAGGTCGTCGTCGTCACGTTTCCAGTCGACGGGTTCGTCGAGATCCATCCCGGACAAACGACTGTCGCCAAACCGGACGAACGTTGAGCGCACAGTCTCGTTGTGCCTCGCCCGGAAGCCCCGATTCTCAAAGACCTGTTCGTCGATTGTCAGCAGCGTGCGCCACGTGGGCAATCGCGCGCCACTTGAGTAACGGCGACGGCCACTGTCGAGGTAACGAGCTGCAACCGTGGCGATGATCTGCTGGAGGTCGAGCGACGCGCTGCGGAGTGCGCGTTCGAGGGCGACGGGATTGATGTCGTGGACATCCATATCAAGAGCAGCGTTGTTAATCATACTGTTGTCTTCCTGAAGACTCGCGGCAACTCGCAGCATCAAAGTTGATGTTTCAACAACGGTTGGTTTCGCTGCGCCAACAGCTGGCGGATCTGGGCAAGATAGTCATCGCCGACCGTGCAGTCTTCAACAGGCCGGCTATGCTGACGAGGCGGTGGTGGACGTACGCCGAGATAGCGGCACACCGCGGACAGGTACGGTTTGCCGTTGCCTCCCAGATGTCGCGCAGCAGCGGCCACGCGCACGTCTCCGACATGCTTGCGCAACCACTCAAGCGTTTCGCGGTCACCGTCGTTCAAGATGCGGATGAGCTGGTTCATGGCCGATCCTGTATATAAAAACAGTACTGTTAATTTATACAGTATTTAGCCGGGATGCAAGTCAATTCGCAGAATGTTGGACCTGTGGAGAGAGAAGATGGCGATCAAGGTCGATGCGCAATTGGTGGTGGGGCAAGCAGTGGCGGCTGACGCTGGTGGCGCCGGTGGTGGCGATCTGGTTGCTGCGCTTCGTTTTATGCAATTTGTTATTCGTGCAGCGGCGAATTGTGGGCGGTGACTCTCGAGAGCGCGTCTCAGTGAGGGCGGCGAGACACTAGGCAACTCATGGTCCGGTCGATACTGCGGCTAACCATGCGATCAACACGTAAAGTGTCAAGCCAGCACCAAGTGCGGCAAACTTTGCAGCGCGCATTAGGGATTTCTCGTGAGTCGTTGAGCCGATTGCCATTAAACCGGGAAGACAGCCTACGCGACCTGCAGAAAGAGCAATTGCCTCGGTGGCAAAATGCGCGCTTCGCCGAAGGCTGGTCGAGCCCCAGGCTCAGCAACGACGAGTTGAGCGTAATCGCGCGTCGTATGGCCGAATGACCTCG
>Ga0255336_100508_pt1 | contig 57711 bp, 49 predicted proteins | sample MeOH1_35cm_T3_17_FD_189102 | JGI IMG/M metagenome (GOLD analysis project Ga0255336, IMG submission 189102) | Sandy soil microbial communities from University of British Columbia, Vancouver, Canada - MeOH1_35cm_T3_179 | ecosystem: Engineered > Artificial ecosystem > Sand microcosm > Unclassified ... | reverse complement strand
TCCGTCGACTGGCCAGAGACTACGAGCGATTGCCCGAAACCCTGGCTGGTTTGCACTTCGTCGTCTTCTCCGTGCTTATGCTTATCCACTTTGCAGCCCTTAACAAAAGTGCCTAACACCCTCTAATGCGGAACGCTCACGCGCTATGCCAGCGCGCCGTTTTCCTACCCAACCAATCGCGTTCGCGATAGGCCCGCATCTGGCAATGCTTGACAGTCACGTGGAACGATCACGCCTATGATCGGCGCTTCATTCGCCACGTTTGACGGTCATGCCATGAACTATCCGTACGATCTCCTTACCGCGACCTGCCTGTTCATCATTGCGGTTTCGACCTCGATCATGATCGCGTTGTGCTAACAGCCCGAAGTTCTTTTCGCAGGCGCGATGCGCGGGCAAACCGCGCGGGCGGGTCAAGTCAACGCGTTTGCGTGGCCACACGCAGGCCGAGCGAAATGAACAGCACGCCGATGATCTTGTTTTGCCAGCGAGTCAGCCATGTCAGACGCTTGACGAGCCTGCCCAGCGGCCGGATGGTCAACACGATCAGCGTCGTATAAAGCGCGCTCATGCCAACGAAGATAAGTCCAAGCGTCGCGAATTGAAGGAACGAAGAGCCGTGCTCCGGGCGCACGAACTGCGGCAGGAACGCGAGGAAAAAAAGCGCGGTCTTGGGATTCAATACTTCGGCGGGAATCGCCTGAAAGAAGGCTTTGGAAGCGGACACCGACGCGACGGCCGGCCTTTGCGCGTTCGCCTGCTTTTCGCGCAAGGCGCGAATGCCCAGATAGACGAGGTACGCCGCGCCGACGAATTTCACGGCGTTGAACGCAAGCGCCGAGGTCATCAGCAAGGCCGACAGGCCTACCGCCGCTCCCAGCGTATGAACGAAATCGCCCACGGCGACACCGAGGCCGGTGAGAATGCCGGCCTTGCGGCCACCGTGCACGGTACGCGTTAAAACCAGCAGCACGGCTGGACCCGGAATCAGAAAGAGTCCAAGTACGACGGCGATGAAGGTTCCCAAGGTGGAAAGATCGAGCATGTTGTCTCCTTTGACGCGCTGGGTTTCATGGACGGGATGCGCGTTCAGTGAGGGATTGTAGTCGAAGGTGCCGGGTTTCATCGGCGTGCAGCGTAGCGTGGTAGACAGGCGCGCAAAGTGCGCGGGATGCGCCGTTTTCCAAGCCGCCAGTGGATGCGGAGAACGGCGACGCCATCTTACATCCGCGTTTTGCCGGTTCGCCGGCTGCGATCCGTTACCATTGCGCTCACGGAGCCACGTGTGTCCGCAATTTTCCTTCACCGAAGTCCTTGCCTTGCCCACCTATACCTTGCCTGCGGCGCTGACCGCGGAACTCGAAATCCGCAAGAGCCGTTTCATCGCGCACGCGATACCGGTTGCCGACCGCGACGCGGCGATGGCCGAGTTGCGTCGTCTGCGCGACGAGCATCCTGGCGCGACGCATGTGTGCTGGGCGCTGCTGGCGGGCGGCCAGTCCGGCATGTCCGACGACGGCGAGCCCTCCGGCACCGCGGGACGGCCGATTCTCGAAGTGCTGCGGCATCATGATCTGGACGGCGTGCTGGCCGCCGTCGTTCGGTATTACGGCGGCGTGAAGCTCGGCGCCGGTGGCCTGGTGCGGGCGTATACCGATGCGATTGCTTCCGCCTTACTGAATGCGCCGCGGATCGAGAGAATTGCTCAGGTCTCGTTGACTGTCGAGGTCAGCTACGCCGATGAAGCGAAAGTGCGGAGATGGCTCGAAGCCGAGGAATATGCGCTTGTCGATAGCGCGTACGGGATGCTCGTGAGGATGACGATCCGCTTGCCGGTCACCGCGATGGACGACGCCAGGCGAGCGCTCGTGGATATGACGCAGGGAAAAGCCGGGTTCTTCTGAAACGGCTTCGCGGTTTTCAGCGTGCTCGTCTGCCGGCACGCCGCGCGCTGATTAACAAGACGCGCTTGCGCGGCCCGCTGTTACCATGCTGCCCTCCACCGCGATGATTCATTAAAAAGGTGCTCCTCTGACCTCGACCGCCGCTTCTTCCCGCACAGCGCCTGAGTCGCAGCAACGAATCCAGTCGCTGCGGCAGACCTTCAGTCCTTCCTGCCTCGCATTGACACGCACCGTGCTCAAGGGCTGCGGCGCCGTCGCGCTACCCTTGATGCTGTCCGCCTGCTCATGGTCGTGGTTCGGCCTGAATGCCGCGTCCGCGCCTCACCCAGTTGCGCATTCGCAGCCCACGGGACGGCTCATCGTCGCCCCCGCGCGCGACTTTGCCTACCTACCCGCTCGCACCGGACGCGTCTCGCCGAACCGCATCGAAAACACGGCAATGACCAGCATCGTGCTAAAAGGCGACATCAACGAAGCGGTGCGCAACGGCATCGCGAACAGCTTGCAGGTCGCCGGCTTTCATCTGAACGACGACAGGAAGGTGCTGAGCGGCAGCATCGAGAAATTCACCGTGGACGACGCGCGGTCGCCGGCATTCTGGACGTTGAAGATGCGCTATGTGGTGACCGATGCCGCGACTCGTAAGGTCGTGTTCTCAACCTCGAAAACGGTCAGCCGGAAGTCGCCTAAATTCACCAGCAGTCCCATCGCTATCGAGGATACGGTGAAGCTGAGCGTTGACGCGTTGATTAGTGATCCGGGGTTTGTTAAGTCGGTGAATTGAGGCGTCGTTGCATGGATGCAAGTCGGTTTCGCTACAATTATCCAGGAGTGTCGCGAGAGCCTGCCGTTGCGCCGCGCGATGCGTCGAAATGCCTGTTCATCGTGCGAGCCTGTCATGTCCATCACCGCCTGGCTATTTTTTCTGCCCGCCTGCTTCGCGATCAACCTCGCGCCCGGACCGAACAATCTACTGTCGATTAACGTGGCCGCGCGTCACGGTTTCATAACCGCTTTCGTTGGCGGCACTGGCCGGCTTGTTGCGTTCGCATTGATGCTGGTGCTTGCCGCAACGGGACTCGCTGTTGTGCTACATGCATCCGAGTGGTTCTTTCTCGCCATCAAACTGGTTGGCGCCGCTTATCTGATCTGGTTGGCGATTCAACTGTGGCGCAGCGACGCCCCTGCCATCGACTCGACACAGCAGGACGAGGCATCGCTCGGACGGACTGCACGTCGTGAGTTTTTCGTGGCCGCCGGCAATCCGAAGGCGATTCTCGTGTTTACCGCGTTCCTACCGCAATTCGTCGATATCGCGAAGCCGATACTGCCGCAGTTCGCCGTGCTGGGCGCGAGCTTTCTCGTGCTCGAGTGGGTCGCGATCGCGCTGTATTCGTGGGCCGGGATGTATCTTGGGAAATGGCTGGTACGGGTTACGGTTCGTCGGTGGTTTAATCGTTGCTGCGGAGCGTTTCTGGCGGGGGTTGGGGTGAGTTTTTTGTTGGTTCGGCGGGGGTGAGGCGTTGAAGGGGCGCAGGTTTGTCTTAAATCACCGTTACGCGGGATAATAAAGTCCTTGCCAAACAACGCTCCGAACGAATGAACCGGATTAAACGTTACATCGCTACGGCACTCGCCTTCGCTCTTGGCGAGACGCTGGTCTGCGTCATGTTATTGACCGCGCTCGCATGCAAGCTGGCCGGAAGCATCAGAAAATCGCAGCCGCCGCGTTAAGCCTCCGTCATTGCTTGCCAAAGACAGTCAACGCCGCGCGTAGCGCCGGTTTTTGGGTATCGGACGCATCCACCAAGCCAAAATTGCGCTCGCGTGCATTTTTGCCATGCGCTGTATCCTGCCATTCGTAGATTGAAATCAGCGGCGTCCTCATCGAATTGCGCTTTAGGAGAAACGACTTGATGTCTGCCGCCTGACCGGCGATACCCCCATTGCGCCCGGAGGAAACGCCCCACTCTGTGATAACCGCCGGTAGTCCATATCGGGAACGCACGTACACGGATGCTTCTCGAATCTGCGATTCGCTCATGCCGTACGCGTGATATGAAACCGCGTCGATGCAATGGCTCGACGGCGATTGAATGCTTTGCAATAGCTTATCGGAGTGGGACCCGGAGGCAGGAACCGTCGCAAAACCGAATCCGATGACAGGAGTCGTGCCGAGAACGGCCCTCAACCCGCTGCACACCGCCTGCATATAAACTGGAAATGTGGAATCGACATCGCCAGTTGGCCAGAACGTGGGCAACTCCGGTTCGTTCCAGAGTTCAACGGCGAGCAGATCGCTACCATTTGCGCCAGCCAGGCTGCCCACTACGTTGATCAGTTGCTTCGCTGAGTCGCGCAGTTGCGCATTGCGCGCCGCCTCATCGTTCGAAGACCTCGCGAGCGGGATCGTCGAACGCACCGTCAGAAGGACGGGTAAATCTGCCGCTTGAGCAGCGTTAAACGCGTCAGTCACCTTCTTTTGGTATTCCGCTGTCTGCATTGAATTCGTCCACACCCCAAAGCGAACGAAGCTAAATCCGGTGGCTTTGATCTGTTTCGCCGTGGTCGGCGTAAACCGCTCGATCTTTACCTGAACGCCAACCTTGGAGGCGCCTTCGTGATCTGAAATCCAGTCTTGCTTCTTCGCCTGCACTTGCATGGCGGCGCTGCACATGCAAAACGCGATCACGCCTACTTTCGATAAACGTTGAAATGAAATCACCTGATAGTCACTCCAAGAGGTTCCCGTCGTCCAAACCAGCGATTCAGCCACGCAAGCACGGGTTTCTCAATCCGACGGTGACACACGTCACTGGCCGCGCACACCACAGCGATCACGATGAAGACCGTCGCCGCGCCGTTCCACGAGTTCAGATTCGTCTGCATCGTCAACACCTTTCGCAGAAAGCCGACGACATAGGGATGCAACAGATAGATCGCGTAGCTGGCAGCCCCAAGGCGAGCAACAAGCCTGCTCCGCGTGCTCCAGCCTCCCGTTTCCATTGCGATCAGGGACGTGATGAACGCGAACGCCGGCACGCCATACACCGCCGTGCGCATAAATCCGCTTGGTGCGCCATACAACATGAAATACGCAGGCATCGCTGCAAGGCTCGCTACAGCGCTGACCAGCCAGAACCACCGCGAAATACGCTCGACTCTCGCCAATTGCACGGTCCAGTACGCGAGGACCCCTAGGCAGAATTCCAGCAGAAATGGTTGCCCGAGGTAGTCGACGATGAGATTCGATGGTTTGACCAGCGCATTGAGCAAGCTATATAAAGCAAGCGCGGCAGCTGCAACCGCCGTAGCGAAGCGCGGACGTACCACGCTGATCGCGACTGCGATGACAAGATAGAAAAGCAGCTCGTATTCGAGCGTCCACCCATTGAGGTTGAGCGGTCCCCAATGACCGTTGTCCTTAACGTAAGGGATGAATAGAAGCGACTTCACTAGGTATATGGCGTCTGCAGTCGTCGTGTTCAACCAGTGCGGCCTGATCGTTGCAATGATGTATACGCCGATAGTCGACAGCCAATAGAGCGGCAGAATGCGGATGAGGCGCTTGCGCAGAAAGTCGCGCCCCTCGCCCGGCGCGACGAGCGACATGATGAAGCCACTGATTACGAAGAATATGTCGACGCCGCATTGTCCGAACGGCAATACACCGAGGTGATAGGCGACGACTACAAGCGCGGCGAGCGCGCGTGCGCCCTGCACGTTGTCATAAACTCGCGGCCGGTCAATTATCGTACTCATGGGTTATACGCCTCTTCGGTTGAGCCATATCGCTGCTGAGCTGCCGATGACTGTGGTTGAGAATCGACCGGCGGACAACCCGCCGGCGTTTGGCCATTCGGGGCCCGCGAGCGGACAGCCAGAGCGCTGAGCCGCCATGCACAAAAGAGCGCGACGCTGGAAAGGTGCCGTGTGTAGCTACCCAGATCCGGCTCGAACAGCATCGATACGGCCATGTGCCCGATGACAAGACTGGCGAGCACATCCATCGCGCGTGTGTCGATGCCCGCCGCGAGGCCGCTCTTGCGGCCGAACACGGCGCCGATTGCGATCCATACGAAGATCAGCATCACGAACTCCTTGGGCTCAGGAGAAAACAGAACGGGAACGTTCAGTCTGAGGATCGCGTAGAAATAGTCTGCGCAGAATGCTGCGAACGAGGTCGGCTCCAGCAGGTTGTAGAAGCCGGTGCGCGCGCCGTAGGGCGAGCCCGCGACCAGATAGTCGACTGCCATATCGCGCGGATGCAACAGTACGTAGTAGGCGGCATCCGGCAGCAGGTACAGCCCCGCCACGCCCGCGAGAACCAGAAACGTCTTTAGTCGCAGCGATGCTGAGCGGAATATCCATGCGCCCGCGGCAACCGCGAGAATCATCACGAAATAGATACGAACCGTTAACGCGTATCCGAGATAAAGCACCGCTGCGGCGAGCGCGACATGCACCACGCTCCACCTTCGGGCGATCAGAAACAGCACCACCGATATCAGGACGACGAGCGTGTCCTTGCTGGCCACGAACAGATTGAAGAACACGCATGGCGCGATCAGCACCATATTCATCAGCAGGCCGCCGAGGCGCTTCGAGCTTCCAACCATCAGCCAGATAAATAGCGCACCGATACTCACCACAAAGACATTGGTACCGAGATCACCGAGCGAAGCATAAAACTTCGCAACTGCGTCGAAAGACGTATCTTGATACGTGTTCGAGCCACCGATCTGCGACTGGATCTTCTCCGAATCGCGGAACACGAACTCGGGCAAAAACACGCCCGCCTTCGCGTACATCATCAGATACAGCAGGATGGATAGACTGGCGATGAGCCGGGTGACACCCACGCTGAGCCGCGGACCGGCGTTAAGTGCCTTACGAAACATAAAACGCTTCCTTATTGCTGTCCACGACGACGGGAGTCTCGCGGGCACGCATGACGATCAGCACCAGTATCGCCACGATCCCCACACTCGCCGTCAGGTGCGCCAATGCCGCGCCGATTGCGCCCAGCCGCGTGACCAGCATCCATTCGAGCGGAATACTTACGACCGCCACAACCGAAATCGCAATGACAACCGGCTTCCCGAGGCGCAGCGCGACCGCGCCACTCCAGAAAACGTCCGCGATGGACCTCAGAACGAACGAGACGAGCAGCGTGAGCAGCATCATGAGTGCCGGGCCGTCAGCGGGTTCGCCAGCGAGCCGAAAGATCGGCTGGCTGGCGAATAGAATCCCAGCGACGGCAAGGATCGAAATGCAGGCGCTCGATCGCGCCGAGGCTCGCAGCACCGTCCAGAAGTCACCGTCGACCGCACTCAGCGCGCGCACCAGCCGTGGTCCCGCCGTCACGACGATCGTCGCGTAGGCGATCGTCTGGATCGAGTTTGCGATCGACCACGCGAAAACATAACGCCCGAGTTTGTCCGCCGTCACGACACCACTCGCGAGAAACCGCTCACCGTATTGCAGACCGGATAGCACGGTCGTCGCGACGAAAAATGGCAACCCGGCGATCCATACCGAGCGGACGCTTCGCGCGCCGTCGGTGGCAGGTGTTTCCCGCTGCGATCCCGCCTCGTGCCCTGCATGCCCTGAACGCCACACGCACCAGCACGCCGCGACCGCGGCGATGACGTTCGTCCCGCACCACAATGTGAAAATCATCTCGACGGAACGGACCCCGCCGGCGAGCAGGCCGACAATCGCCACACCCGCCCATGCGCCGGTACGGATGAAAAGCAGCGCCGACCCCAGCCTCGGGCGATGCAGCGAAAAGACGTACGAGGTCGTCTCAAGCCCCAGATGCTCGGAGAACGCCACGAGCACCACGCCCCAGAGAATGCCAGGCGTGATGCGATGAAATGCACCCAAACCCGCGCTGTCGTACAGAAACGCGACGATGGCGGCAATCACCGCGTACACGACGCAATAGAGCAGGAGCAAACGGCGCGCGTCGCGGATCGCGCCCACCGGGTTCACGCTGCTCAGTCGCCGGTTGATCTCGGTGCTGAATCCCAGACCGAGTAATTTGGACGATACGACCGATACGGCGAGCGCCAGACCATAATCGGCCACGGCTGCGAATCCGAGCGTGCGTGCGACGACGATCGTCAGCACGAATTTCAGCGCCAGCGATGCGATGCGAAGCGTCAGGCGAATGAGCAGGTGCATGACAATACCGCGCTATGCGTTTCTCGCGGTGCGCAGCGCGGCGAGAATGCTGTCCCGTCCGCTGCGGATCCGCTCGAAACCCGACGAGGCGTTCGCCCAGAAAGCGCGAATCGCATCCGGCGCCATGATCGTCGCGGCAACCTTCCCGGCATCGAAGTCGGCCGCGTTGGCCACCCAGTCGTGCAAACCGAGATCAGCATACGCACCGAAACCCTTGCGCTCATAGCTGAGGTGATAGGACGGCACGCCATTCAGCACCGACTCGAGAGCGCCATGCAGGCGCACCGATACCACGACGTCTGGCGTGTCCTTCACGAGCAAGTCTTTCAGCGTCGTCGGTTCGCCGTCGATGCCGATGCTTCGGTAGTATGCAAGGTCGTCGTTGCCGCGGCCCCTACTTTGCACGGCAAAGCTGATCCGGCACGTTTCGCCCAGCTGATGGATCAACGTTCGCGTGGCGCTCTCGTAGCGCCCGCGCTGCTGCGCACTCCAACCCGGCGCCCGCCGTAGCACGAACGCTACATGGCTGACGGCAGGACGGGCCTTCCGTGCGCGCGTCATGATCTGCTCGCTGCGCCGTTCGAAATCGAGCACCGCGAGATCGGGAGCCCGCAGGGTGTTCGCATTGCGCTCGAGAAAGGCCAATGAGCGGTTGTCGCGAACGAACACGGATGAAAACCCGCTGAGCATGCCCGACAGATGCGAGCGCAGCGGTTCCGCTGGCATAGTCGGTCCGATGCTTTGCGGCAGATACACGGTCGGTTTGTCAGCGAGACGTGCCGCGCGCATCTGCAGCAGATGGCCCGCTTCGAGCTTGAGCGCCTCGATGCAGTTGCGCGCGCGCAGGTATCCGCCTCCCACGCCGACGACGAGATCGGCCGACTTCAGAAGCTGCAACAACGCGCGCATCCGGCCGTTGCTGTCAATGGGAAACATAAGACCGGCCGCGCCGGCCCCAAGACGGGTCATGCCACTGTCCGCAAGAACTGGCGCCGGATAGACATCGGGGTACTGGGGGAACGAACCGGGATCGGCCGCGACGATCGATACGCGCGTCCCCTCGCCCAAAGCCTCGTTCAGCAGAGTGACCGAGAGGTCGACGAGCAGTCCATCGCCCGAATTCCTTGAGCTGTAAGCGTGAAGGAGAACCACGTGCGTTTGGGTTGCCATCAATTGCTCTCCTTGAGCAAACGCCTGTAGAGGTCCACCGTGCGGTCGATCATGGCGTTAGCGGAAAAACGCTCAACGGCCCGTTCGCAATTGCGGCCCATGTGTTCGCGCATCATCGGATCTTGGGCGAGCGCGGCTATGGCGTCCGTGAACACCGTCATGTCGTCTGCATTGGGAACCACGAATCCCATCTGTTCCGCGTCAACCAGTTCGGCCGCGCCGGAGACCCGCGTGGCAACGATTGGGACGTGCGCTGCCATTGCCTCGAGGACGACATAAGGGAAGCCTTCATAACGGCTGGATAGTGCGAAGATGTCGAAGGCGGAGAAGTAGCGACGCGCCTCCGGGAACAGCCCCAACACACGCATGTTGCGCGGAATGGCGTCGGCGCTCACACCCGACGCGGCAACGAAGTCCCCCGGCCCCATCACCGCGAAAATGACGTTATCGATTCCACGGTCGAGCAGGCTTTGGGCAACCCGTACCAGCCGGTCGACACCCTTCTGGAGATCCAGCCGCCCCACGAATCCGACAACGACCGCGTTGCTCGGCAAGTCCAACGCCGCGCGGGCTTCGACGGCTGGAAGCAGCATAGGGGTTGGTACGCCGTTGAAGATCGTCTCGATCTTGTCCGCGGGTATGCGCAATACCTGCCGCAAATGTTCCGCTTCATCGAGCGAAACAGCGATAATTCGGTCGCTGCGCATGCGACCGAGAAATCCTTCGACCAGTCCATAGAAACGGCGTTGCGCACGCGGCAGATACGGATTGAGCGTGTAAACGGCATGTGGGGTGTAGACCTGTTTCCACGGGCCTAAGCACAGACGGGCGAGCGCACCCGCCTTTGAGCTGTGACTGTGAACGATGTCTGGCTTGATCTTTTGCAGACATTTGAATAAATGAGCGAAGGCGATCGTATCGGAACTGCTGATCGAGCGGACCATCGGCAGCCGATGAACCGTATCACACTGTGCGAGAACATCGTCCGCAGAATTACGCCGTCAAAACGAGCTCCGATGGGAATCACCAGGTGAACCTCGAAGCCCCCGCGGGCGCGCAAGCCGCGTACCATATCAGCGATATGGACGGCTACGCCGCCACCCGCCGCTTCGACCACGAGCGCCACACGTAATGCGGGCTCCCGCGAGTTCCGACGATCTCGCAGGGCAGTCCGACTACCGTGGGCGACAACTGATTGCGATCGTTCAGCGGCAACTGCTGTATTGACTCGCATCACCGCCCCAGTCCAAGACGCACCAATATCTGACGCCAGCGAGATACTAGTGCCGGCTGCGCCTCTTCGTACCGGTACTGCACGTACCGATAGGCTCCGGTTTTTCGGCCGTAGCTTCGCCTTCCGGATTTTGGATCGAGGCCGTTAAGAAGTGCACCAGCCACTGAAATACCAGAGTGCGCAAATCGCTTGACCGATTCCGAGAGTTCCGCCACGCGAGTGCGGCCGGCTCGTGCAACGAGCAACACCGTCGCGCAGTGGTCTGCCAATACCATCGCGTCGGTTACGGCCAGAACCGGCGGCGAGTCGACGAGCACTACGTCGTAGTTACGTGCGCTCGCATCGAGAATCTGCCCCACGCGTTCCTGGATGAGCACCTCCGCTGCGCTACCTGGCAGCCCGCCCGTGGCAATAAAGTCCAGATGCGGGACCACGTCGCGATGAATGACCTGATCCAGCGCAAGCTTCCCTGCAACGACGTCCGTAAAGCCACGCTCGCGCTGCCGACCGAAGTATTGATGGAGATGGCCCCTGCGAATATCCCCGTCGATGACCAATACGCGCTTGCCACTTGCGGCCAGCAGCGCTGCGAAATTCGCCGACACGAATGATTTCCCAACGTCGGGCGTAGGGCCGGAAATGAGGACCACGTTATTTTTCGCGTTCAGCATCGCGAACTGAAGTGCCGTTCGCAAGCTTCGAAGACTTTCGACCGCAGGTTCGTGCGGATAGGCTTGCACCAGCAGACGGACGTCCAACGGGTGAGTGTTACGCTCCTTATTGAGTTGCTGTTGATAGCGCGACTCCGGAATCGTTGCATACACGGTCAGGCCGGCGTGGCTCTCGATCTCCTCCGCCTCGGCAATTCCGGCGAACAGGTAGTTGTGAACAAAAGCAAAACCAACACCCAGTAACAGCCCGAGCAACGTGCCGATAGCGATCGTCACCGGGCGGTTAGAAAGGCGATTTTTTCAGGAACTACCGGTGAATCGACGAGGCGCACGCTTCCTGTCTTGCCCGCCTTGACCAGTTTCAGTTGCTGAACGTTATTCAGCAGCGCCGCGTAGAGATCCGTATTGACTTTTACATCCAGCATCAGACGCACAGCATCCTGCTGAACATCGGGCAAGCGCTCTATCTGCTGGGCGAATACGCTCTCCTGGGCGCGAAGTGTGGCGATCTGCGCGTTGAGCGCAATCACTTCAGGATGTGAACCGGTAAACCGGGAGGAGAGTTCGTCGCGCTTCTGTTGCAGTTCGAGCATGCGCGTCTTTGCATCCGCCGTCTGCTGAAGTGCGATTTTGGCTTCCTCCGTCAAATCGACGGACCCCGCTTATTACGCAACAGCGTGTAGCGGACCTCGGCATCCTCAAGTTGCTTCTTGAGCACCGGGACTTGCGCATCCAGAAATGCTAGAGATTGCGCAGCGTCGGCCACCTTGCGTTCGATGTTCTGCTTCAGGTAGTAACGGCCGACCGCCTGCATCTGGTCCCGAATCATGACGGGATCAGTTCCCCTCAGGGTTGCAATGAGCACGCCCGACGATTTGATCTTCTCCTTGACGTCAAGACGGCTCTGCATTTCCGTGATTGTGCCAAGGCGAGATTTCCGGGACAGTTCGAACTTGGTGCCTGGTGCCGCATTGAACGACCTCACGAACAGCGTCATCGGCCCATGGCTGGTCTGAATCACCTCGACCCGGCCAACCCGGCCAACAAACGGATTCTCAAGAATCCGACCGGATAGGCTATAGCGGCCCGTAGAAAGCACGGTAAGCGAGAATCGGTCACCCTCCACGCGCGTCGGGACGTCGAACTGAATAATGTCGGCGTGTTCCGCGCCCCACGCCCAGCCACCGATACCAAAAATACCTGGGCGCATTGCCGTGTCACTGACGCGTGCCACAAAATCGCCGATCAGCGGGAAACGGCTCGGGTGCACCGTGATATAGCTATGCAGTTCGTCGACAACGCTGGTCACGACGAGCCGCGAGGCCATGATCTGCTGCTCGGCGGAAGTCGGCGAGTTGTAGTTGAACAACGACGACACGTCGCCCAGCAGGCTCTGGGCAGCAGCCATACCGTTGCCGTCCTCAACCTGAACCGAGATGTCCGCCTGATAGCGTGGCGGAAACAGAAAAGCGAAAGCGGTCGCAAGTGCGGCGCAAGTGAGGCAAATCTTGAGAATGGCACTTCGGTACTCGACCAGTACGTCCAGTACCCCGATGAGATCTAGCTCATCGTCATGTTTTAACGCCTCGTTCTCAGGCGACTGCAACGATTTCATTGTGAACAAAGGTGGGTGTTTTGAGGGAGTGTCAAGGCAAAGTCTTGTCGGTACGCGAAACCGGCATAACGGCTGTACCGGATACGCCCGCGATGCGGAGGGACCAGCCTTCGACGCCGGCCTCGATGAGGCTCAGACTTTCTTCGAATGTCGCCCGGTCCCTGCCGTATGGGTCCGGAATGTCGAATCCTGCCAGGGAATCCCCCGGGGGATTCGAGAAGTCGCCGAGTCGATATACGCGTCCAGACAAAAACGGGAATCGACGCTCGAGGTACTGCCTCTGCCGATGGCTCATGACAAGGACAAGATCGGCGGATGCCGCCATCCACCCCACCAACTGCCGGGCACGGTGCGCACGGATATCGAGACGGTGTTCGCGCATCAGGCTTATGGCATGAGGATCCGCTTCACGGCCGATCAGCGCCGTAATACCGGCGGACTCCACAGTTACGGACTTAAGGCGCCGCGAGAGGAGAGCCGCCGCCATAGGACTGCGGCAGATATTGCCGGCGCATACGGCCAGCACGCGTTCAATCATTTCGCAATAACTCCCGCGGTCAACCCCGTGCTAATCAACGGCATCAACAGACTCAGCACACGATTGAAGCGAACGAGACCGCTGCCATCCACATACACGACGTCTTTCGGTTGCAGATCGAAATCCTTGGCCAGCAGCATCGCGACCGGCGAGCGGCCATCGAGGTGAAATACTTCGGGCGTCCCGCTCAACGAACCACGAACCACGAACATCTGCGCGGCATCGGCAGTCGATGCGTTGACGCTACCGGCCTGCGACAATGCGTCCGCGAGCGTGATGCGTCCGGTTCGACGCGGAATCGCTGATACGGGTTTGTTCACCTCGCCCATCACGTACACATCGTTTTCGTCTCGGGACACGACACGCAGCAAATCACCGTGTTTCAGATAAAGTCGTGACGGGCTCACTCCTTGGGCCAGCAATTGCGTCATGTTGAGGCGATGCGATTGGCCGTCGCGTACCAGCACGAGGTCACTCTGATCAGCGTGTTCATTGAAGCCGCCGGCACGACCGATTGCTTCATAAAGCGTCATGGGCACGTCATTGACAGCCAGCGCGCCGGGGCTATGCACCTCTCCGTCGACATAGATCTGACGCGCACGGTAAGAAGCCATTCGCACAGTGACCTGTGGTTTGACGAAGTACTTCGCGAGCGCCGCGGTCAGGCGCCGTTGTATCTCCTCGGTACGCAGCCCTGCCACATCCAACGTGCCTGCATACGGAAAAGTCAGAGTGCCGTTCTGATCGATAATGAAACCGGCAAGAGGATCACCAGGTCGCGGCGAGGACTGCGTTTGCGAAGTACCGAGCGCGGCTGCGAATTCGGGGTGATCCCAGACAACGATCTGCAGCACATCACCGGGCCCGACGGCATAGGCCTGCGGCGCTTCCGAAAGTAGCTGCGAAAGCTCCAGTTGCTGTTGCTTGCGGGTTTGAGCGAGGCTCGAGATGAGCGCTGCATCAACCTTAGTGATCGCGATGTCAGGCGTGCCTGGCGTCGCATTGGCTTTTTCCTGAATCACGTCTGCGCCGACTGCGCCGGCGGCATTCGAATTGCTCGATGCATCCTGCACTCGAGAGGTTTCCATCCGCATACCCGGCGCCACCGCGCACGCGCTGGTCAGCAGCGTGACGGCCGCCATAAGTGCCCCAAGCCGATACACCGGCCGCGACTGAATTACCGCTAACATCGTGTTCAACCTATTCAAGCGAGCAAGCCGTAGCTTTGCCCTCGCTGCCCGAGTTCGGGCAGACGTCATTCGTGTTTCATTGAGATACACATCGCCGGACGCGTCACCGCACGCCGGAGAAAATGCGCGGACATCAATACGCATTCCGATGCACCAACCCCTTCACCACCGTCGCAAGAACGATGCGCATATCCAACCCGAACGACCAGTTCCGCAGGTAATACAGATCGTGTTCCACACGCCCCTGCATCTTTTCTATCCGGTCGGTTTCTCCGCGAAATCCGTTCACTTGAGCCCACCCGGTGATGCCCGGCTTAATCCTGTAACGATGGATATAGCCGTCGACGATGGACCGGTATTGGTCGTCGTGTTCTATTGCGTGCGGCCTGGGTCCGACCACCGACATTTCGCCACGCAGCACATTCAAGAATTGCGGCAACTCGTCAAGACTCGTACGGCGCAAGAAAGCGCCGACGCGAGTGATGCGCGGATCTCCGCGTGTAGCCTGGCGAACCACCCCGGGCTGCTCCGCATGCGCGCTCATCGAACGGAACTTGTAGATGCGAAAGACACGCCCGTCCGCCCCCTTGCGCCGCTGGGTAAACAGAACCGGTCCTTTCGATGTCGACTTGACGGCCACCGCAATCGCCGACATCAGCGGTAACAATGCAATCAGGACCGCCGCGGCAAACAGCCGATCGAAAATCGCTTTCTGAATCAGGGCGTAGGGAGTCATCGGCGAAGCCATCAAATTGATAGCGGGCGCGCCGATCAGGTCCACGACGTTCCGGTCGAACATCGCAAGGCCGCGTACGTCGGGAATAAAGCGCAAATTGACGAGGTCGCCGCTGAACTCGTCGATGATCCGCAATACGGTGCGCTCTTCGGACATCGGCAGCGCAATCCATACTTCCTCGATCCTTTCGCGGCGCACCCAATCCGCGAATTCACGCAAGTGCGCAAACGACGGCAAGCCCGGAACGTCCGGCTCGCTACCCCGTCGCGTGTTGAACGCCCCGACCGCTCGGAAACCCGCGCCAGGCGACTTCACAATGTTGGCGATCACGCTGTCGCGATGCGCGCCCGCGCCGACCACGGCGACCGTGCGCAAATTGCGCCCGGCGCGCCTCATTCGCTGAAGCACTGCATGCACGAGCAGCCGCGACGCCACCAGACCCGTTGCCGTCATCACGGTCCAACTCACGCACCAGATTCGCGAGATCGATGCTGTGCGATGAAGCAGAAACATCAAGGCAAGGCCGCAGACCTGCACGATGATCCAGCCGAACACAATGTTCAGACTCAGATGCCATTTGGAGCGGCCGCGCCATGAGTCGTAAACACCGAACAACGGCAAGAGCAGAATGCCGAGCGCCATATCGAATGCGACAAACGCACCCTCGACAATCAAGTGCCCCGAGTCCGGCATGAAAAAATGCGACGCCAGAGCCGCGCCCAGCGGGATCAGCATCACATCGAGCAGGCGCGCCAGCACGCCCTCTTTATCGACGAAGTTACGCGTACCGGCTTGACGAATCACGATCGGCATCGTGCTTGGCTCTAGCATCCAGCCAGGCAGCAACGCCGAGAACCGGTTTCGACACGCGGCAAACCTCGCACCGGTACGAGAGACGGCAATTCAGCCAAACGCGCCAAATCAACGTTCTTATTCGCGGCATCACTTGCAGCGTGTTTGTTCACGGTTCCGCCTCAATGGGTCAATTCTTAAAGAAGGCGCATTCTGCTCTGGCTGGCATCGCCGTAGAGTGCGAAATTTCCCAAATGGCCGCCGCTTTAGCCGGTCCAATGGATCGCTTTCCAATCCGCGTCCGATGAATTCGGCATCTCTTGAGAGCGGTTTGCGCCGCCTCCTTTCATAATCAATTGCTAATGCATCGATCGAGAAACTTTAACTATCTGTGATTGCGCCGCGCCCGTATGCTCGATTAGTGGCCCGCCGCCTTGCACCGGTGAAAGGTGGCATCGGGCAAAAGATTTACATAGTCACAGGAGACGGCATCATGAAGATTTGCATCTTCGGAGCGGGAGCGATTGGCGGCATGATGGGCGTGCAGTTGGCACGCGCCGGCGCTGACGTGAGTTTCATCGCGCGCGGCGCGCATCTCGCGGCAATGCGCGAACACGGCGCGCGTCTGATCATGGATGGCGAAACGTTCAGCGCGCCCGTACGCTGCACGTCCGATCCACGCGAACTCGGCGTGCAGGACTTCGTGATCATCACGCTGAAAGCGCACTCGCTGCCCGGCGTGGTCGACGCAATGCAGCCGCTACTGGGCAAGCACACGGCGATCGTCACCGGCGTAAACGGCATTCCGTATTGGTACTTCCATCAGCACGGCGGCAAGTTCGCCGGCACGCGCCTCGCGAGCATCGATCCGGACGGCGCGCAATGGACCAAGCTCGGCCCCGAACGCGCGATCGGCTGTGTGCTGTATCCCGCCGCGGAGATCGTCGAACCCGGCGTGATCAAGCACGTGTACGGCAAGAAATTCCCGATCGGCGAGCCGAGCGGCGAGCGCACGCCGCGCATTCAGCAGTTGCACGAAATCATGCAGGCGGCCGGTTTCGACGCGCCGGTTCGTGACAATATCCGCGACGAAATCTGGCTCAAGTTGTGGGGCAACCTGTGCTTCAATCCGATTAGCGCATTGACTCACGCCACGCTCGATATCCTCACGAGCGACCCCGGCACGCGCGCGGTATCACGCACGATGATGCTCGAGGCCAAGCGCATCGCGGATCAATTCGGCGTGCATTTTCGCGTTGATGTGGAAAAACGCATCGACGGTGCGGGTGCGGTCGGCGCGCATAAAACCTCCACGCTGGTCGATCTGGAGAATCGGAGACCCATGGAAATCGATCCGCTTCTGACGGTGGTGCAGGAGATGGGTCGTCTCGTCGGCGAACCCACGCCGACCATCGACGTGGTGCTGGCGCTTGTCAAACTGCGCGAGAAGATGGCATTGCAGGGCGATTGAAGGCCACCGCTTAGCTCTTGAAGCTGATGAGGAAAAGGATCGGACGCGCAATGCGTCCGATCCTTTTTTGACGCCGCGATACTCCGGTCAATTGATCGATTGCAACTACACCGCCTTCAACCGGGTGAACTTTCAATCGCGACGATCTCGCCAGGGACGAAGCCATTGGCTGCGGTCTGCGCTTCGCGATGCCAAGCCTAAGGCTCATGCAGTACGGCACCGCTTCGCGCCACCGCCGGCCACACGAGTCCGTGAGAACAAGCGGAGGGCGCCGCCTCAACGGCCGCGAAAGGCATCGTGGCCAGCGCCGCGAACTGCGCCCAGGCCGCCGCGGCGTTCGGTCTGAGCGAGCGGTTACGACGATGCACGAGCAGCGTCGCGAGATTCATCTCGGGCAAGAGCGGCCGGCTTACTAGCGATGCGGCCAACGGCGGCCAATGCGCGTCGACGGGTAACACGCCGACGCCAAGCCCGAGTTCGACCATGCGCAATACCGCCGCGACGTGCCCGAATTCCTGCACCGTGCGCCGTTTCAGTCCATTCGCGCTGAAAGCGAGTTCAACCGCCGCGCGCACGCCCGCATCCGCATTCAACGTGACGAGCGCCCATTCCTGCAACGTGCTCCACGCAACGCTCGTCTCGCACGCCAGCGGATGCGTGGGCGGCATGACCGCATGCAGCGGCGTCGTGAAGACCACTTGCGCGTGCAACAAATCACCCGCGAGAGGTTCAGCCGTGGAGACGACGCCGAAATCCGCCTCGCCTTGCTCGACACTCGCGAGCACGCCGCTTTGCGGCTGGTCCTCCACGGATACGATCAGTTCGGGAAAAGCCGCCGTGCAACGCGCGAGTCCCTGCGCGACCCAACTCGACGACAACACCGGATTGCTGGCCAGCGCCACGACGCCGGTATGGCCATCGTAAGCGGCGCGTTCCTCACGCAATGTCAGCTCGATTTCGTCGAGCAGGCGGCCGATTCTCCGCTCGAGACTGGCGCCCGCATTCGTCAGTGCCACCTGACGCGTAGTGCGGTCGAATAGTTTCAGTTCGAGCGAGTCCTCGAGCTCGCGTACACAGCGGCTCACCGCCGATTGCGTCAGATCGAATTGACGCGCGGCGCGCGTGAAACTGCGCTCACGGGCGACGGCGACGAATACCTTGAGCTGCTGCAGCGAGACGTTCATGACTTACCTGCGGCGCGGCGCTTCATGCTATTCCCCGTTTGCTCGGGCCAGTGGCTAAGCCGCGAGGATCTGATGTCGTGCATTCATCGGTGTGACGAACAGCGTCCATGCGTATCGCGGATTCGCCACCAATGCCATGCACACCATGCCGATGACGAGCTGCCACCAACGGTTCGCTCAAAACGCCCTGGCCGTCTTCCGGCGAGTGATGTTGTCCATGTGCCTTGTCTCCGCTATTTATCTGGTTCAGCCGGCCCAGCGTGCCGTGTCCTGTCCACCTTATCGTTACGACCCGAAAGCTTGTTTTTCGGGGAAGAACTTCGGCGCTTAATCGTCGTGGTTGTAAGCTTACTTATCCCGATCGATTAACATCCGCGCTGCAACACAAACCTTCGCCGCTTCGTGCGCCTAGCCACCAACTCCAAGCGTTAACCCGAGTACAGCAGCGGGCCATTCCACTTCGATGTGAGAGCCATGCTAGGGTGATTGCTGAATTACTAATAATTAAAGTTTGTTATTATGTTGATTCACATTTGCTTATACATCGGTCATGACGATGCGCAATGCCACGCTGCGGCAATTGAAGGTTTTCGAAACGGTGGCGCGCCATCTGAGCTTCTCGCGTGCGGCGGAGGAATTGCATCTCACACAGCCCGCCGTCTCCACGCAAGTGCGCCAACTCGAGGAGCACGCGGGGCTGCCGCTGTTCGAACAGCTCGGCAAAAAGATCTACCTGACGCCGGCCGGCACCGAAATGCTCCACTACAGCCGCGCGATCATTCAGCAGTTCCACGAAGTCGACGAAGCCATGGGGCAACTCAAGGGCGTTTCGGGCGGCAAGCTGAATGTCGCGGTGATCAGTGCGGGCGATTACTTCTTTCCGCGCGTGCTGGCCGAATTCACGCGCCGCTACTCCGGCGTCGTGCTCAATCTCGCGGTGCACAATCGCGACGAATTGCTGCATCAGCTCGCGAGCAACCAAACCGACCTCGCGGTAATGGTGCGCCCTCCGCATGAAACGGACGCGACCAACGAGCCGTTCGCGCCTCACCCGTATGTGATCGTGGCCGCGCCCACGCATCCGCTCGCCAACAAACGCAACATCAAGATGAGCCAATTGGCGAGCGAGGCCTTCATCGTGCGCGAGCGCGGCTCGGATACCTGGAATTCGATGGAAGAAGGCTTCGCCGGACGTCTCGCCAATCTCAAGATCGCCATGGAGATCAAAAGCACCGAGACGATCAAGCAGGCCGTGATTGCCGGCATGGGAATCGCATTCCTGTCCGCACATACGATCAGCCTCGAATTGCAATTGGGCCACCTCGTCGTGCTCGACGTCGAGAGCTTTCCTCTGATGTTGAACTGGTACGTCGTGCATCGGAAGAACAAACGCCTGCCGCCGGTCGCGGTCGCCTTCAAACGTTTTCTGATGGAAGAAGGCGCGAACCTGATCGAAAAGATCACGCGAGTGCGGGAACTGAGCGTATATAAACGCTAGGCTATGGGTACCCAATAAAACTTTAACTATTGGAAATTCGTCGGCGCTTTTATGCTGCGAGCTGGTTTGATTACTCGTCAGCCCAGGAGGCCGATCATGACCTACGCTTCGGTTGAGTCTTTCGCCAGCACGCGTACTGGCCGTACTGCCGCCGGCAGTTCCGACGACGCGCATCTGAGCGCCTACAACGCCGCCTTCAGCGATCTCGGTCTGCGCTTTCGCTGGGACCATGCGATGCTCGAGGTGCTCAAGGAATTCAACGGTGAAGCGGCGCGTATCACCGCCTATATCGAGCGCTTTCACGCCCATCTCCATCGCGCGTACGATGCCGACTTTCTTGCGCAACTGATCCTGCAAAGGAAGGCCCATTACTACAGCGAGTTCGCATCGGCGGGCGACTGAGGGCTTTGGCGGGATCGCAATCTCGCCAGGCGCGCCGCCATTGCCGCAAAAAAAGACGCGCCTTCATATTTGACGGCGCATCGCGGAATGACTGCCCGAATCGCGGACACAGCGCCGCTTTTGCCCATCCAGATTCCTGCTGTCATGCCAACCGCGACGGTGCCTGGATGCCGCACGCACCCTGCCCGGCGCGATCTCTCGCCACGCCCAGGCCTGCTCTTCGCCACCGCGCCATTCGATGCGCGCCAGCAGCCCTGACCGTCCCGCGATGAGCCCATCGCGACGGGCAGCGAACGCATGTGCATGCGAGCCGTGATTACTCGCGTGATCGTTTGAGTATTCGCGGCTCGTCATCAGATGCACGCCCATCGCACAAGCCAGCGCGCTCATCGCGAGCAGCGCGGCGAAACCGAACGGCTGCGCCTGCTCGGTGACGAAGCCATAGCCGAGCCATCCGCATAGCAACAGCGCAAACAGATTGACGATGCGGTGACCCGGACGCGCCGCCGCGCTCGCCTGCAACACACCGAGCAGTTTGCAGAATGCGATCGCCGACGCGGCGAAGATCAACGCACCCATGAATACCGCGGCATAAAGTTCGATACGTTCGATACGCTCGGCATTCGCCTGCGCGGCGGAGAACAGATAGCGCGCGAATCCGCCCGTCATGACAGCGAGTCCCGTGGCGATGCCGGCCAACGCGACGAGCAGCGGCCGCCGTGTCAGATCGCGTTTGCGCACGCGCCATGCGCCGAACGCGGCGCCCACTACGGCGGCAGCGACCACACTACAGCCACCGCCAGTGCCCGCCGCGAAAAGCGCCACCTGTACCGCGGCCAATGCGCCAGCGCGCCACGCAGGCTGACGTCGCGATCGCCACGCAAGCGGCAGTTGTCCGAGCGCGGCAAGCGCAACACCCAGCAGAATGCCGAGCACAGCGGCAAGCAAACACGACATGTCGAGCCATTCGGCACTGTCGGAAGGTTGCGGCATGTGTGCTCCTCCGTGTTGCGCTTTCATCGCGTCAGGCAGAGGGACCAGAAGCGGGTCCGCCCGTCAGGCGATGCTTGTCGTCGCTAATCGAACGCTTCCCACTAGCTCCGCCCCGCGAGCCGGGGCGGCACGCACCCAGACCTCGGTAGGCCTAGATCGCCCCGACCGCACGTAACGCGCTGATCTGCTCGCGCGAATAGCCGAGCTCGGTCATGACCTCGTCGGTGTGTTCGCCAAGCAGCGGCGAGCGCTGCACTTCGGTCGGGCTATCGGACAGTTTGATGGGATTGCCAACCGTCAAATACTTGCCGCGCGTCGGATGATCCACTTCGACGATCGTGCCCGTTTCGCGCAACGAGGGCTCCTCGGCGATTTCCTTCATCGACAGAATCGGCCCGCACGGAATGTCGTACCGGTTGAGGATTTCCATCGCCTCGAACTTGGTCTTCGTCATGGTCCAGCGCTCGATCTCGGCGAAGATTTCCTTCAGGCGCGGCAGGCGTGCGGCGGGCGTCGCATAGTCGGGATCGGTGGCCCACTCCTCCTTGCCGATCACGTTGCAGATCTTCACCCACACCGGCGCCTGCGTGATGAAATAGATGTATGCGTTCGGGTCGGTCTCCCATCCCTTGCATTTGAGAATCCAGCCCGGCTGGCCGCCGCCCGATGCGTTGCCCGCACGCGGCACCGCTTCACCGAACGTACTGTTCGGATATTGCGGATACTCCTTCATGACCCCGGTGCGCTCGAGCCGCTGCTGGTCGCGCAGCTTCACGCGGCACAGGTTGAGCACGCTGTCCTGCATCGCTGCAAGCACCTTTTGGCCGCGCCCGGTGTGCGTGCGCTGATAGAGCGCGGTGACAATGCCCAGCGCCAGATGCAAACCCGTGCCGCTGTCGCCGATCTGCGCGCCGCTTACGACCGGCGGGCCGTCGTCGAAGCCGGTGGTTGAAGCCGCACCGCCCGCGCATTGCGCGACGTTCTCATAGACCTTGCAATGCTCATAGGGCCCAGGGCCGAAGCCCTTCACCGAAGCGACGATCATGCGCGGATTCAGCTCCTGAATTCGCTCCCACGTGAAGCCCATCCGGTCGAGCGCGCCCGGAGCGAAGTTCTCCACCAGGACGTCGCATGTCTGAATCAGCGCCTCGAGAACCTGCTTGCCTTCCGGGTTCTTCGTATCGACGGTGACCGAGCGCTTGTTGTGATTGAGCATCGTGAAGTACAAGCTGTCCGCGTCGGGAATGTCTCGCAGCTGTTCGCGCGTGATATCGCCGACGCCGGCCCTCTCCACCTTGATCACGTCCGCGCCGAACCATGCGAGCAACTGCGTGCAGGTCGGTCCCGATTGCACGTGCGTGAAATCGAGAATGCGCACGCCGTCGAGTGCTTTGCCCATGTTGTCTCCTGAGTACCGTCCTGTTCTCGCCTGGTCACGAATGCGCTCGCGATATTTGATATATCACATACCAAATTCGAGTTTGCGTCAACCGAGGTTTTATACCGAACGCCTCGGCGGGATATGCTAGAAGGTAGGGAATGCAACGGATGAAGGCGGGAATCATGGGCCTAGGGCACGGTGGCGACAACCGGGCTGGCTTAGCCGGGCGGCACTGAGGCAGGCGTGTGGGCGGCGAAGGGTGATGAGCCGCGGATGAAGGCCGCAGCCAAACGAAAAAGTCCGCGGTGTTTTGATCACCACGGACTTTTTATTCGCTACGTCATTGGAGCGCTCGAGCGCATCAATCCAGAAAGTCGCAATTCGCTTCGACAAACGCAGCGAGATCGAGCGAATGCTGACGCGTGAGCCGCTCGGCCAGTTCGGTATCACGCTGTTCAAGCGCCTCGATAATGCGCAGATGGTCGACGATCGAGCGCGACGCGCGGTCGCTCTGTGAAATGGTCATGCGCCGGATCGCGCGCACGTGGATGAAGATGTTCTTGATCGTGTCGAGAATGATCCGCGACTTCGACAATTCGACGATCGCCTGGTGAAACGCGATATTCGCATCCGAGTATTCGGCGATGTGTTCAGCCGGCGTGGCGTCGCGGAAATGGTCGAACATGTGGCGCAGCCGGGCGATTTCCTCGTCCGTGGCGTGCAGCGTCGCAAGGCGCGCGGCCATGCTTTCGAGCGCGGCCCACATCTGGATCATTTCGACGATTTCGCGCTTGCTCTTGCGCACGATATAGATGCCGCGCCGCGGCACCATGCGCAGAAAACCTTCCTGCTCCAGTAGCGTCATCGCCTCGCGGACCGGCGTGCGGCTCACGCCGAGCGACTCGCTCAACACGCGCTCGTCGAGACGGATTTCCTCGCGGGACTGGTAGATGTCCGCGTCGGCAATCGCCTGGCGGAGCATCGCATACGCCTGATCGCGCAAGCTCGCGCTTGCGCCGATCGGCTGTAATGACAACGTCAATGGTGTTGACACTGCTTCAGTTTGAAGTTCTGACGACATTCATCGCCTCATGTTGAACATGTGAACGATATCGTGCTGCCGCTACCCCGACGCGCTGTTCGCCCAAGCCTACGAATCGGCCATGTTGCGCTGCGAGTTGCGCGACCGGCTGGGGAATCCAGCGAGTCAACAGGACAGTGGCGGCAGACCCTAAGCCTACGAAGGCAACGGCGAGCAGGGCGAGAGGAACAAGTTCCATTTGTAACTCCGAATGATTGAGTGAAGGAATGACTCAATCATATGCTGCAACGCCGCATAAGTCAATATTCTGTATTCAGTATATCAGTAGTTGTTGTTTTTCAGACGACGTCACCAAGGTAGCACGGGCGCGCTCCGGATGCTTCCCCCGTCGCGGAAATGCGGCAGCGGTCGGTGTAAACGCGCAAAACGCGCGCTATTCGCGCACTCGCGTCCGATTATCGCGCAATTTCGCCCGAATGCGGATTGTGCGATCCGTCTCGTCTCACTAACCTTCCGGAAATCCTGCAAGGGGCCGGCGACGGCCAGTGCGCCGGGACCTACCACCCGAGCCATCCAAGCAGCCAAAGGTTAAAAGGAGACACCGTCATGAGCACCACCATCCAGCCATCCGCAATGGCCGACAACCGCAAGACGCGCAGCCAGGCACGCAAGGCGGCGCTCGGCAGCTTCGTCGGCGCGGTAGTCGACTGGTATGACTTTCTGCTGTACGGCATCGTCGCCGCGCTCGTCTTCAACTCGGAGTTTTTCCCGAAGGTCAGCCCGGCGATGGGCACGCTCGCGGCGTTCGCCACCTTCGGCGTCGGCTTTCTGTTCAGGCCGCTTGGCGGCTTCGTGTTCGGACATTACGGCGACCGCCTCGGACGCAAGCGCATGCTGGTCCTCACGGTGATGATGATGGGCCTCTCGACCGCCGCGATCGGTCTGCTGCCGGCCTTTGCCACCATCGGCTGGTGGGCGCCGGTGCTGCTCGTGACGTTGCGCGCGATCCAGGGCTTCGCGGTCGGCGGTGAATGGGGCGGCGCGGCTTTGATGGCGGTCGAAAGCGCGCCGGAGAAGAAAAAAGCGTTCTACAGCAGCGGCGTGCAGGTCGGCTACGGCGTGGGCCTGGTATTGTCGACGGGGCTCGTCACGCTGATTAGCCGTTCGATGGACAACGCGTCGTTCCTGAGCTGGGGCTGGCGTCTGCCCTTCCTGTTCAGCGTGGTGCTGGTGCTGATCGCACTGTGGATCCGCTCGAGCATGGAGGAGTCGACGGAATTCGTCGAAAAAGTCGGAGAGCATGGCGAGCGCAGCGTGCGCCTGCCGATCGTGGAAGCACTGCTGCGGCATCCGAAGGCGTTCCTGCTGATCATCGCGCTGCGGCTCGCCGAACTGTTCACCATGTACATCGTGACGGCGTTCGCGCTGAACTACTCGACGGCCAATCTGCACATGCCGCGCGAGTTCTTTCTCACGATCGGCTTGCTGGTGGGCGGCGTGAGTTGCGTGACGATTCCGTGCTTTGCCTGGCTCGCGGACCGCTTCGGCCGCCGCCGCGTGTACATCGTCGGCGCGCTGGTCGGCATGTTCAGCGCGGTGCCCTTCTTTCTCGCGCTCGAAGCACGCTCCACCGTATGGATCGTGGTCTTCGCGGTAATGCTCGCCAATATCGCGCACGACATGGTCGTGAGCGTTCAGCAGCCGATGTTCACCGAACTGTTCGGCACCGAGTATCGCTATAGCGGCGCGGGGGTGGGCTATCAGGTGGCGAGCGTGGTCGGCGGCGGTTTCACGCCGTTTATCGCGGTGGCGCTGGTCAGTCTTGACGGCGGCTCGTGGCACCCGGTCGCCGCTTATCTGGCGATCGGCTGCCTGATCTCCGTGCTCGTGGCGGCAAAGATGAAAACCGGGCGCACGATCGCCTGATTCTCCGGCAAACCCTCGTTGACGACGACGGGCCGGCCGTGGCGAAGCTGCCACGGCCGGCCCGTTTTGTTTGGGCGCGGCGTTTCTTTTTCTTACCGCTTCGCCCCAATTCGATCCATCCGGCGACGTTTCGTCAGGTCAATACCTTATGCATTTCCATCTCATATTGCCAAGGCCAACCGCGCGCCCTATCGTTCGACCCTGCAGGTCTCAGCCCGAGTCCGCGCCCGCGATATGAAACAAAAAAACATATATCAGCGGCGCGCAAACCTGCCGGTTTTTAGGCATGGCCCCTAAAGCATTTGCGCTAAACGCCGATAACAAAGCATTTGTCACACCGGAGACCGACCAATGAGCAGCATCACCGAGCCGAGCGGGAATTCAGGCTCCGCATCCTTCTTTTCCAAAGAAGCCACCGTTGCCAAGCCGGGCTTTTCACGCTGGATGGTTCCGCCCGCGGCCCTCGCCGTCCACCTCTGTATCGGCCAGGCGTACGCGTTCTCCGTATTCAACGGCCCGCTGACCAAGGTTATCGGCATCACGCAATCCGCCGCTGACGACTGGTCGCTCACTTCCCTCGGCTGGATCTTTTCGCTGGCGATCGTGTTCCTGGGCTTGTCGGCGGCCTTTGCCGGCAAGTGGCTCGAGCACGTCGGCCCGCGCCGCACGATGTTCACCGCGGCATGCTGCTTCGGCGGCGGCTTTCTGATTTCCGCGCTCGGGGTGTATCTGCATCAGATCGTGCTGCTATATCTCGGCTATGGCGTGATCGGCGGAATCGGACTCGGCCTCGGCTATGTATCGCCGGTCTCGACGCTGATCCGCTGGTTCCCGGACCGCCGCGGCATGGCGACCGGCATGGCGATCATGGGCTTCGGCGGCGGCGCGATGATTGCCGCGCCTTTGTCGGTGGCCCTGATGAACCATTTCCGCAGCGCAACGAGCATCGGCGTGGCCGAGACGTTCATCGTGCTCGGCATTGCGTATTTCATCTCGATGTCGATCGGTGCGCTCGCGATCCGCGTGCCGCCCGCCGACTGGAAGCCGGCCGGCTGGACGCCGCCCGCGGCCCAGCAGAAGAAGATGATTTCGCACAATCACGTGCATATCGATCAGGCGTTGAAGACGCCGCAGTTCTATCTGATCTGGCTCGTGCTGTTCCTGAACGTGACGGCCGGCATCGGCATTCTCGGCCAGGCTTCGGTGATGATCCAGGAGAGCTTCAAGGACACGGTGACGCCGGCCGCGGCAGCCGGTTTCGTCGGTCTACTCTCGCTGTTCAACATGGGCGGCCGTTTCGTGTGGGCCTCCGCTTCCGACTGGATCGGCCGCAAGAACACCTACTTCATCTTCTTCGCGCTCGGCGCCGTGCTGTACTACCTCGTGCCCGGCTTCGCGGCTTCGGGCCAGATCGCCCTCTTCGTGCTCGCCTACTGCGTGATCCTGTCGATGTACGGCGGCGGGTTCTCGACCGTGCCCGCCTATCTCGCGGACATGTTCGGCACCGCGTTCGTCGGCGGCATTCACGGCCGTCTGTTGACCGCATGGGCCGCGGCGGGCGTTGCCGGGCCGGTGCTGGTGAATTACATCCGCGCGTACCAGGTGTCGCAGGGCGTGGCGAAGGCGGACGCCTACACGATGACGATTCACATCATGGTCGTGCTGCTGGTGATCGGCTTCGTCTGCAATCTGCTGGTCAAGCGGGTGGACGACAAGCATCACATGACCGACGCTCAACTCGCCAAAGGCGCCTAAGGAGACCCGCATGTCGACGATTCAAGCCGTGCATCCGACCAACAAGGTCAAGCTCGCCGTCTTCTGGCTGTATGTGACGCTCCCGTTGGCGTGGGGCGTGTTCAATACGCTTTCACAAGCGATGAAGCTGTTCAGGTAAGTGCGGTAGCACCCCGCGCGTCGTGAAAACGCGCGGGGTGCCGGCGGGAGTTTGACTCGCCGCCGGCCCGGCTTGCTGCCGCTGAGTCGCTCACGCTGACTCACTGCCGCTGACTCATTGCCGCTGACTCACTGCGGCGCTGACTCACTGCGGATCACCCGCGCCGGTCAAGGCGCGTCCGACTTCCGCCTCTCTCCTACCACTGATACGCCGCACCGGCGCCGACGGTTGTCGCGGCTGAACTGATGCCCGCGCCGAGTTTCAGCTTCAGACTCTGCGTGACGCGCGCCGACAAGCCAACCGCCACCGCCTGATAGCCTTTGTAGCCGGCCGTGCCGACACCGACCGCGAGGTTCTTGTTCGCGTCGACTTCGGGGACCATGCCCAGCGCGATAGCCGACGCCGTTCCCGAATACGCGTTACGCGCCATGTCGCTCATGCTGCCCTGGAACTGCTGCATGTTCACGGCGTCGGTGGGCGCCTGTCCCGCCGCGACGTTGGTGATGCGGCGCTCGTTACCGGCTGAACCTATCGACACCGTGTTCGTCTGATCGGCCACCGAACCCTCGCCGACCGCCACTGCGTTGGGCGCCGATGCTATCGCGCCTCCGCCGATCGCCGCCGAACCGTTGCCGATCGCCTGCGCCGCGTTACCGGAGCTATTGGTGGCGAGATAGGCGCTGCCGTTCTGCTGGCTATTCCGCACCGTCTGATCGAGATTGCCGATCCGCTGGTTGGTGCTCCAGAGCTGCGCACCCGTCACCGCATCGCTGCTCGTGGCCGATATATCGCCGTCCTTCAGGTTGGTTAGCTGGACCTTCTGCGCGTCGGCAGCGGTGCCTCCGAGCGTGACCTTGTCATGAGCCGAACTGTCGTACTGCACCGCATTCGCCACCGTCCCGCTGATGCTGCCGACGGAGGTTTGCAGATTCATGATGTCGCTGCTGTTCTGCGTCACGCGGCCGTCCAGGTTGGTGATGGCGCTGCCCACATTGCTCACGACCGCACCGCCCACGCTGTACGACGGCGCCGTCACCGATCCATCCTCATTCACGGTTGCGCCGCCGCCGAGCGCGACAGCCGTACTCGCTGCCTGCGCGTGCAGTTGCGAACCGTTGACCGCATCGTTGCTGCTCGCGCTGACCGCGCCTCGCGCTACGCCGGTGACGACCCGATTGCCTGCCGTGCCGGCCATGTCGATCAGATTGCCGTCGGTCGTCGCGCCGACGTTGATCACGCGCGACAGACTATCTTGCGTGACGATGCCGATGCCGCCGGTCTCCATGTTCTGCCGCAACGTGGTGAGGCTGGTGTCGAGCGAGCCGAGCGCGTCGCCGACGGTGGTTTGCGTGGCGCCCTGAACCTGGTACGTGGGGCCGGTCACCGAACCGTCGGCGTTGATCTGCGCGCCGCCGCCAAGCGCGGTCACCATCGGCTTGAACTGGCCCAGATTGATCGCCGACGTATCCGTGGTGCCCGCCGCAATCCCGATCAACTCCCGGGAGCCGGCAGTGCCGCCGAAGTCGACGCGAGCGCCGTCCGTGTCTTTCGCGACGGTGAGATCGCGCGACTCCTGATCCTGCCGCAAGAGCCCGAGCTCACCGTTCGTGATCTGGTTCGCGATGTGGCTCACATTCCCTTCGATCGTCGTGGTGCGCGCGTCGAGGTGGGTGATATTCGTGGTGTTGTCGGTGACGCGCTGGCCGAGGTTCGTGATGCCATCCGTGTTCCGCGCGACGGCCTCGTTGGTCTCGTACAGTTGCGCGCCGTTGACGGCATCGAGACTGGCTGCGTCGAGCGTGGCGGCGCGCACGTTCGTCACCTGTACCGGCGCAGTGCCGCCCAATGTCACCGAAGCGTGCTCGGCCGAATCGTATCGAACGGCATCGGCTCCAGCCTCCGTGCTGCCCGAGACCACCGCCGCGAGTGCGGCACCCACGTCGCCGTAGGTCTTTCCGCCGATGTCGTAGACGGGGCGCGTGACCGTTCCGTCCGCGGCGACGCGGGCGCCGCCGCCCAGCGCCGCAGCCGTGCTCGCGGTGTTCGCCTGAAGCTGCGCGCCGTTCACCGCTTCGCTGCTGGCGTCGTTGACCGCGCCGGCCGCGACGCCGTCCAACACGCGGGTGCCGCTCGCGCCGGCGAAGTCGACGCGGGTTCCGAACATGGCCGCGCCAACCAGAATGTCGCGAGTACTCGGATTGTGCGTGACCAGACCGACGGTGCCGCTATTGATTCGGGTTTCCAGCGACGTCAGGCCCGTGTCGAGCGAGCTGAGCGCGCCGCCCACCGTGGTTTGCGTGCCGGCTTGCACGTGATACGTCGGGCCGGTTACCGAACCGCTGGCACTGACGGTTGCGCCGCCGCCAAGCGATGCGACAGCCGGGCTGAGCTGGCCCAGATTGATCGCGGAGCTTGCGGTCGTACCCGCGGCCACGCCGAGCAGTTCACGCGGCCCCGCGGTGCCCGTGAAGTCGACACGCTTGCCGGCCGTGTCCTTTGCGACGGTCAGGTCGCGCGAGGTCGGATTTTGCCGCAGCAGGCCAGCGCTACCGTTACTGATGTTGGTGATGTCGGCGGTATTTTGCGCGACTGCCTGATTGGTGCCGTAAAGCTGCGCGCCGGTGACGGCGTCGGAACTCTCCGCGTTCAGCGCGGCGTCCGCGACGTTCGTCAGTTTGACGGGCATGCCGGGGTTGCCCAGCGTCGCCACGTCATGGTTCGCGGTGTCGTAGCGCAGCGAATCCGCGCTTTCGACCGCGCTGCCCGATGCGACCGCCGCCAGCGCGGCGCCGACATCGTTGTAGGTCGCGCCGCCGACCGTATAGACCGGTGCGACGACCGCGCCGTTTGCCGGGTCAATGAACGCGCCGCCGCCGAGCGCCCCGGTCACGCCCGAGAGTTGGCCGACGTTGGCGGCATCCGTAGGCAACGTGCCTGCCGCGACATAGGCGATCTGCCGGCCTTGCGCGAGGTTGCCCACGGACACCACGTTGACGCGGTCTGCCACCGCGCCCGTGCCGAGCGCCACCGAACCCGTTGCGGTGGCCGAGGAATAGGAACCCAGCACCACTGAATCCGCCCCGGAAGACGGGATAAATGTTTTGTAGCCGATGGCGACGGCACCGTTTGCGGCGGCGCTAGCGAAGGAGCCAATGGACGTCGCATTGACCTTGCTCGAACGGGATGAGTACCCGATCGACACCGAATTATCCGCGTTGGCTGCCACCGACGAATACGCACCGATCACGGTCGCGTTCGCCGACACCGCGAATGCGCCCGAGCCCACCGCCGTGGTCCCGTCCTTGGCGGCGCCGGAACCGGCGCCGACTGTCAGCGCGTTGATGCCGCTCGCCGCCGCGGCGGGCCCGATCGCCATTGCGTTCAGCGAACTCGTTGTGCTGGTGCTGGTGCCGCCGACCACATTCGGGCTGACGGCAATATAGTCGGTCACCGGCGCGCTTGCGAGCGGCGCGGGCATGGCAGCCAGGCTCGATGCGACAACCGCCGGCTGGGTAGCCGGCGCAACGATCGGATTGCTGGCGAATATGCTTGCGTTATTGATCGCGGCAATCAACTCCGCGGGGGTGGCCGCATCGTTGGCGGGCGGCGTGACCCCGTCTCCGGTTTGAGCCGCAAGCGCCTCCGCGGCGCTCGAACAGTATTGCGCCGGCGACTCGCATTCCGCGGCGCCGGCCGGCAGCGAAAACGCCAACGCGCTCAAAAGCCCTCCACCAGCGGCCATCAGTGTCGTGCATGCGGACGCGCCTTTCGCGCCCCTGCTCCTCGTCATTTCAGAAGCCGCGACGTAGGTGCGAGTGGCGCTATTCCATACGGTTTTATAAGTCCGGTTCAACATTCCTCCCAATCTTTTAATCGAAAGTTCATTTACCGAGATTTTTCTTATGCAATCTCAATTCCACGCTATAAAACAAAAGGAACCAAGATCGCATCGCGCTTTCACTCGGCCGATAAAGGCGATGGAGGCAGTCTGCCGTCACGGCGCAATATCGCGAATACGATTAATCCTAAAAGCTAATTTTTAGCTTTAATTAGCACAAACGGCATAATGGATTTAAGATGGAAAATGCCAAACCTCTTAATTCAAACTAAATTAAATTAGGCAAACCCAAGATAAAGCCTAATTTGTCTCAAATGACAACCGCAGAAAACGCCAATTCACGCGCGGCGAAATTCTTTAACGTAAGCGCAGGCGTCACGCGCCACCCCCGAGGGCCGGTCACTCGCGCTCAGGGAGAAGTGGTTCGTGGTGGGAACGGAGTCAGATGGTCAGCCGTTTTCTCGACGGCGAGATGGAAGCAGCGCCCGGACCGGGCGGAGGGCGAGACCAACGCGAGCGGATGTTTTGCCGCCCAGGCGCCATCGAGTATGCGAACAGGTCGTCGACCCGCGCTTTCATGTCAGCGGCTCCACGGTTCGCGAGCGCGGTCCCGATGCCGCCCGCGCCCGCCGACGCCGCCGGTGTTTCAGATCTTTTCGAACACCACGTCCTGCGCGCCTTCCCACAACACCTTGGTGCCGAGTTCGCGCAGCTTGTCCTTGCCCTCGACGATGGTCAGAAAGTGATTGCCCGCGAGTTGCCCCATCTTGCTCGCGAAGCAGCACGATCCGTACGCAATCAAAATCTCGGTTTCGCTGAAGCCGCCCGGATAAAACAGAATGTCGCCAACCGACGGATGGCTCGTGTGATTCTCGAAGCCGACCGCGGCGCCGTCGTTCTCGAGCTTGAAGTCGCCGAGCGGCACCCAGCAGCCTTCGCCGCTCCAGCGCACGTGAATGATCTTCTGACGGTACGGCAGCAGCTTCTGAAAGGCGGCCACGGTTTGCGGCGCGTCGGGATGCGTTTCGGCGATAAACACATAACCGCAGGAAGTGATTCGGAGTCGGGGCATCGCTAGATATCCTGGTGTGGCGGCGTGGCCGTGGAACGGAATGATCGGAAAGACGCCCGTTGGAACCTGCCGCGCCCGCGTGCCATGCGCTTTGGGGCAAGCCCGCTATTCTGTCGTCCGATGCAAGGCTTCGACAGATACAGTTCCCGTCCATGCCGTCAGGCCAGTTGCACCAGGCAGCAAGGCCACGCGCGAAAGACGGCCGTAACCCCGGCACGGCACGGCCATGCCAGGTCCGGCCGCGGCACTGTCACGAAAGTTCGTAGTTTGCAAGCCGCGCAATGCGCAGCACACTGTGCAACGTACGTGGTTTCCAGCAAGGCGGCGCGTTGCACTTTGCGCGCTTTGCGCCTTGCTGGCAAAACATAGCCGGCCACCAGCCGCAGCGCCTGCGGTGGGGTCGTGCGGCCGAGCAGCGTCGCCGGCCCTGGAAAAAGACATTGGCGGGGTCCATGTCCCGCACCCACCGGCGGCTCGCCGCTCAGACATCGCCTGCCGGGCAACCGGCCACTTCCAGCTGCGCAATCCGTACTTCAGCCGCGCAGCCGGTAGGCAAGCGGCGTCACGCCGTAGCCACGCTTGAACTGCACGGAGAAATGACTGGCACTCTCGAAACCAACTGCAATCGCAATCTGCAGCACCGTCTGCCCGGTGGCGCGCAAAAGCCTCGCTGCTTGCTCGAGCCTCAAGCGCGTGACGAACTGATGGGGCGTTTCCCCGGTCTCGCGGCGAAACACGCGCGCAAAATGAAAACTGCTTAACCCGGCCTGCGCGGCCAGTTCGCTGATCGCCAGATCGGCGGCCAGATTCGCGCGGATATAGTCGGTCACGCGGCGGATGCGGCGCGGCACCAGCCTGTCGGGCCGCTGTGCAGGCATGGCACCCCGCGCTTGCCGGCCGCGCGAGTAATGCTGCAGAAGATGCGCGGCGAGCGCGTGAACCAGCGCGTCCACATAGAGACGCGAGTCGGCCGGATCGGCCGCGGCGCGGTGCAACGCGTCGATCATCGCGGCGACCAGCGGATCCTTGAACTGCATTGCGTCGCCAAGCGACAGCTCACGCGAGCCGCCGAGTTCCATCTGATCGGCGACGCTGTCGATCAGGCCACGCTCGATATGCAAATGGACGGTCGACAGCGGCTCATCGCTGGTCGACCGCCAGCGCCACGAGATCGGCGCGGGCGGCACGAACCACACGTCGCCCACGCGCAGCTCGGCGCTCTCCCAGCGCCCGTTCAGGTTGCGCTCGAGATGTTCGGCGCCGCTGCCGAGCGTCATCAGCGTGAGGTCCTGCAAGCCGGGCGCCTCCAGCAGTTCCTGCTCGACCGGTTCGAGATAGGAGCGCAGTACCAGGTGCCGCCACGGGCGCTCCACGCTCGACACCAGTTTCTGGCCCGCCATGTAGCGGTCGTAGGCGAGCGTCGTTGTCAGCTTCGGAATTCGTGCCATCACGTCGTCCATTACGAGGGAGGTGCCGTATGCAGATGAGAAAACCTGTCACAGCCGCATTGCCGGCCTGCTGTCAGCGCAAGATCCCAAAAATGATAGCAAGGAACCGGCTACCGTAATTTTTGGAAATAGCTAATCATTCAGCTTGTCTTCCTTCATGCGTTCTGAACGCCGGAGCTACCGTTTCATGGAACACGAATGCGATACGCTGCCGCACTGGCTGACCGGCTCGCCGCAAGGCGAAGCCGGGCAGGCATCGGCGGCATACAACTCGGCGCTGACCGCGCAACCGGCTTACCCGGCCGGCACGCGGCCACGCGAGAAATCGGCCCACGCGGCTGAAGCATCCAGGACACCCAACCGCACCGCAGGCATGGCGCCCGCGGGTTTTCTCACGCTCTTCACCGAAGAGGAGATCGGCACGCCGTCGCTCGCTCCCTCGCCCGCCGCGCGGCGGGCGCCGGTCATCAGTCCGCTGGTGCGTTTCGGCAGCGCGCAGGACCGCATCGAGTTCGTGCGGCGGCGCATCAAGCAGCTCGGCTTCGAGTCGTTCAGCTATTCGGCCACGCGCACCACCGCGCATCACAAGACGATGTTCGTGCTGACCAGCTACGAGTCGCAGGCGTGGCTCACGCGTTATTTCCGCGAGCGTTATTTCGAGCTCGACCCGCGCGTGGCGCTCGCCTCCCCGACCGGCATGCCGCTTCTGTGGAGCACGGCCGACATGCGTGCCGACCTGCCGCGCGCGCAACTGCGCAGCGAGCGGCTCGGCGGCCTGATCGACATGCTGGAGGCGAACGGGCGCAAGAGCGGGATCCTCACGCAGATGCCGCTGCCCGAGCCGGAACTGAGCGCAAGCCTGTGCTTCAACTCGGAAATCGGCAATCCGCGCTGGATGACCGAATCGATCGTCGCCGAAACATTGATGTTCGCGCACACGATTCACGAATTCATCTGGACGCACGCGAGGAGCGTGATCGGCATCGCGCCGGCGCAGCCGCCGCGCGTCGCGCTGAGCGACTTGCAGCATGCGGTGCTGAAGGCGGTCGTACAGGGCCAGCGCGACAAGGAAATCGCCTATTTCCTCGGCTTGTCGCCGCATAACGTCGACTACCATCTGCGGCGTTTGCGGCAACTGTTCAAGGTGCGCAACCGCGTGCAGTTGATCAACGTCGCGCAGGCCTACGTGTCATAGCCGATGGACGTGACGCGAAGTGACGCGAAGTGACGTGACGGCAAGCGCCGTCACGTCCGCCCGCTCCCACGTCAACTCTTGAGCCGATACCCGGTCTTGAAGATCCACGCGACGATCGCCAGAAACACCGCCAGAAACAGCGCGGTCATGCCGAGACTCACCTCGACGTTCACATCGGCGAGTCCATAGAAGCTCCAGCGAAATCCGCTCACCAGATAAACGATCGGATTGAGCAGCGTCACGGCGCGCCAGAACGGCGGCAGCATATTGACCGCATAGAAACTGCCGCCGAGAAACGTGAGCGGCGTGATGATCAGCAGCGGCACGAGTTGCAGCTTCTCGAAGCTGTCCGCCCAGATGCCGATGATGAACCCGAGCAGACTGAACGTGACCGCGGTGAGCACCAGGAAGAGGATCATCCAGAACGGGTGCTGCACTTGCAGCGGCACGAACAGACCCGCGGTAGCGAGAATGATCAGCCCGAGCAGAATCGACTTGGTGGCCGCCGCGCCCACGTAGCTCACGACGATCTCCAGATACGAGACCGGCGCCGACAACAACTCGTAGATCGTGCCGGTAAAGCGCGGAAAGTAAATCCCGAACGACGCGTTCGAAATGCTTTGCGACAGCAGCGACAACATGATCAAGCCCGGCACGATGAACGCGCCGTAGCTGATGCCGTCCACTTCCTTGATGCGCGAGCCGATCGCCGCGCCGAACACGACGAAGTAAAGCGACGTGGAAATCACCGGCGCGATGATGCTCTGCATCAGCGTGCGCCAGGTGCGCGCCATTTCGAACTTGTAGATCGCGCGAATTGCATGAATGTTCATTGGTTACCCCGGAGCAGACTGACGAAGATGTCTTCGAGCGAGCTTTGCGTCGTATGCAGGTCCTTGAAGCGGATGCGGGCGTCGTCGAGCGCCTTGAGCAGCGCGATGATGTCGGTGCGCCCGCCATCGCCCTCGTAGGTGTAGATCAGCTCGTTGCCGCCCTTCGCGACATCGAGCCCGTAGCCGGCCAGCGCGGGCGGCAACTCGTGGAGCGGACTCTCGAGTTGCAGCGTGAGCTGCTTCTTGCCGAGCTTGCGCACCAACTCCGTCTTTTCCTCGACCAGCATGATCTCGCCCGCGTTGATCACGCCGATGCGGTCGGCCATCTCCTCCGCTTCGTCGATGTAGTGCGTGGTGAGGATGATCGTCACGCCGCTCGCGGCAAGCGAGCGCACCAGCTTCCACATATCGCGCCGCAACTCCACGTCCACGCCGGCGGTGGGTTCGTCGAGGAACAGCACGCGCGGTTCGTGCGAGAGCGCCTTGGCGATCAGCACGCGGCGCTTCATGCCGCCCGACAGCGTGATGATCTTGCTATCGCGCTTTTCCCACAGCGACAGGTCGCGCAACACCTTCTCGATGTGAGCGGGGTTTTTCGGCTTGCCGAACAGTCCGCGGCTGAACGAGACGGTGGCCCAGACGGTTTCGAACGAGTCGGTGGTGAGTTCCTGCGGCACGAGGCCGATCAGCGAACGCGCGCCGCGATAGTCCGCCGCGATGTCGCGGCCGTCCACCGTCACACGGCCTTCGCTCGCATTCACGATGCCGCAGATGATGCTGATGAGCGTGGTTTTGCCCGCGCCGTTCGGCCCGAGCAAGGCGAAAATTTCCCCTCGGTTGATGGCCAGATTGATGTTCTTCAGTGCATGAAAACCGCTGGCATAGGTTTTCGACAGATTGGTGACCGAGACGATTGGCTGCATGGATTCGATGATGGCAGACACCGTAATTTGATTGGAAAAAGCGTCGCGAGCACGCGACCGCACCCGCAATGTAATGGAAAGTGGCAAAGCGTGCAGCGCGACGTCGCGGCGCGCCCGAAAAGCGCTCTCTGGTGCCGGAACACGTCGCGGCCACGCGCCTGCCACAGCTGTTCAATGGCTTCCGAAGCACCGTTTCGGGAACGCGCCATGCTCGATTCAAGACACGCTGCCGCGCAGCCCCGGATCCGATTCGAACCCGCGCAAGCGGCGCGTGCGGGGCCGCGCCGCCGCGTTGTCCGCGACGCACCGTTCGGTCCGGGGCACATCGCTTGCGGCAGTTCGTCCATGCGAGCGACATGCGCTTGCGTGGCATCAATCCGACTCCATGGAGGTGAACCATGAAACACATGACCAGGACAATCCTTGCTTCGGCGCTCGTGATGGCGCTGTCGGGCGGCGTGTATGCACAGGCCGGCGGCGGTGCGGGCGGGACCGGCAGCGGCGGCACCGGCGTGGGCGCGGGCGGCGGCACGACGGGCGTGACCGGCACCGCGACACCTGGCGTCGGCCCCGGCACGATGAAGAGCCCGAGCGATTCGGGCTATGGCTCGCCGGGCGTGACCGGCACCGGCGGCGGCATGGGCACCGGCACCGGCGCCACGCCCAACAGCCTGCCGACGGACCGTTCGAACAGCGGCATGCACAAAGGCATGAAGAACGGTACGCGCAGCGGCACCAGCGACGACATGAATCGCGGGACGAGCGGCGCGACGCAAGGCAGCCAGTAACCGCAAGCGACGCTCTATCGAGCCGATCCCGTGCAACCGGGGCGGCGGCGCCTAAAACGGGCGCCGCCGCCCTCTTTCGTCGAGCTGCAAACGAACGATCGGCGCCGGCAACCGCGACGGGTTTTCCCTTTCAACGCCCTTGTGGTTTTTTCAAGCACTACGCGTGAGACGCATCACGGTTCCGCGCACACGAAACTGGCGGCGAGATTCACGTTGCCCTTGCCGGCGTAGCGTGGAAACAGCGGATAACGGCACAACGGACGCGAGCGTCCATTGGTGGCCGCCGCGATGTCGGTCGCCGTCAAGGTTTCGGGCGCCGCGCCGCGCGTGACCCAATTGTCGAGCGCGCCCAACAGATCCACCGAGGGAATGAACGCGCCGCCGCCGTGCTGAAAACCCGGCACCATGTAGAGCCGCATGAACCCGTTGACCTGGTCGATGCCGAAGCGCTCGACCAATGCGTCGTAGTAGGCGATCGTCTGATTGGGGCTGATGACTTCGTCGGCGAGGCCTTGCAGCGTGATGAGCTTGCCGCCGCGCGCAATGTAGCGGGCGAGGTCGTGGTTCATCGAGCCGATGGTCTGCGACAAGGCGACCAGTTGCTGGCGATACTTGCCCGGAGCTTGCGGATCGAACCTGAGTGAATCGAAGCCGGCGTCCCGCGCGACGAAATAGCGGACGTAGCCGTCGCCTTGCGCGAACAGGTAGCCGTTGGCGAGGAACGTCGGCACCGGCAAACGCGCCGCCTGATGTCCGAGCCCGAGCGTGCCGTTCAAACGCGTGCCCTGAAAAATGTTGTAGCCGCGATAGCCGGTCACGTCCCACGCCAGCCGGTACGGCAGCGAAAGGCCGTCGCGCATCACGAGCAAGGTGGCGAGTTGCGCGTCCGTGAGGCATTCGTCGGTCGCGGGCGCGCGGCCCGCGCAGCGCAACGACGCGATGATCTCCGCTTCGTGCGCGCGGCAAGCGGCGACGTCGCTGACGATGGCGTCCGCCGCGCCGTCGAGCCGGTCGCAAGCCGCGATCGTTCGTTGATACACGCGTTCGAGCAGCAACGGTGGAATGAAGCCGCCCGGCGTCGCGTATTCCGCATGGCCGAGCTTCACGCCGAGCAGCCGCACGCCGGAAAAATTGAGCGCGGGGGAATTGGCGATCACCCCGTCGTAGTCGTCGGGAAAGCGCTGCATGACCGTGTAGCCTTCGCGCCCGCCGGTCGAGCCGCCCGCGAAGTACATGCGCTGCGGCGGCTGACCGTACGCGCGCGCGATCAATGCAACCGCCACGTCGTGCGTTTTCTTCAGGTGCGCGTAGCCGAAGTTCGTCACGGCTTCGTCGACGAGGCCGAACACCGCGAGCGACGAATCGCCGACGTGCCCCGAGTCGTCGCCGAACGTCGCATAGCCTTGGGCGAGCGGCGCGCGATCCGGCGAAAACGGCATCACGCCGGTGCCGCTCACCACTACGCCGTTGTAGCCGCCGCCGCCGATTTGCAGCGCGCGGCCGTTCCAGCGGCGCGGCAGATTCAGATCGAAACGGATATCGGGCGTGTCGGCCTTCAGCGCCTTGATGCGGCCGGTGATGCGGCAAAACTCGCCGCCTTGCTGATTGCCGGGCGCGGTGGCGCCGACCATCACCGCGCTCTCGATCAGCGCGCCGGCGGTCGGCAATGCGATCAGTTCGGCCGGCAGGACCGCGCCCGCGAATCCAGCGCAACGCAGCGCGAGCGGCGCTTCCGTCGGCGCGGCCAGCGCGGGCCGCACGCCCAGGCTCAAGCTCAAGCCCAGGCTCAGCCACGACAGCGCGCCGACGGCCCAGCGGGCCGTGCGCGAATCCCGCCTACCGCGCGCACCGCGCCGACACGCCCTCATCCGCAACCCGCGCCGCTCGCGACCGCGCGCGCATGCTGCCCTTTCCAGCCGCTCCAGCCACGCGCGATCATCAGGAGTGCGCCGATCGCGACCAGATCGCCGCCGAGTCCGATCAGCACGCCGCGAAAACCGTGCAACGCATGCGGCGTGGCCGTATCGACGACCAACGACACCAGCGTGCCCATGACGAAACACACGAGCCCGGTGCGGCCGACCGCCACCACGGCGGGCAGCCGCCGTGCGAGCCGCGCGATGCTGCCCATGCGCACGAACTGCGCGGCAAGCCAGGCAATGACGATGAAGTTGATCACGCGGTAGATGGAGAGGTTCTGTTTAAAGGCGCCGGGCAGCGGTTGCGTCAGCACGAAGAGTTGGATGATAGCGAACGCCAGCACCGCGATCACCGCGACGCGCGTGAACCAGCGCGCGGTGCCGCCCGCGTGAAAGCGCTCGCTGATCGGCTGCACGCGGCACAGGATTCCGAGTACGAACACCAACTGCCACGCAAACGGATTAAAAGCCCACTCGGCCATGTCGTCAATGGCGAAGAGCGCGGCGAGCGGCCGTGCGAGCGCCCAGATCGCCGCGCTCAAGGCCAGCGCCAGGAGCGCGGAGCGGCGCGCGAGCGGCACCGCGAACGGCACGCAGAGCGCGTAGAGCATATACATGGGCAACACGCTCGACAGATACGGCTGACGCCGCAGCAACGCGATATCGAACGCTTCGCGCAGCGGCTGGGCCGCGAACGGCTGCCAATGGGTGAGCTCGACCATCGGCTGATTCAGACGCAGCAGCGCGAGCACCGCGCCGGAGAGCAGCGTCAATACCGCCGTCAACAGATAGGCGCGATAGATTTCCCAGCAGCGTTTGACGAAGCGCATTCTCGCCGCGCTCTCGCCACGACCCGCGAGCACCGCCGTATACGCCGCCGCCGACGCATAGCCGCCGAGAAACACGAACACTTCGGCGGAGTCGCACAACGCGTAGGCGTGCAACATCAGATGCGACAGCGTGCTGCCGGGAATGTGATCCAGCACGATCACGAGCAGGACGATGCCGCGGAAGAAATCCACTTCGATCGAACGTCCCGTTCGGGGACTTCCTTCGGGGCGCCCGTGGCGTGTTTCCATTCGGGTTCTCGCTGGATCGCGCGCGCATGCGGCGCGCCGTGAGAGCCGCACATGTCGCTCGCTGTTTGTCATACGAAGCGACCAGAATAGAACGTTTCCGCCGGCGCCGTGCAGCGTCGCGGCGCTCGCTGACAACTCGCCTGACACGTCGAACCGCGTGGCGGCGAGTTGAAATTCAACTGTCGGCGTGCGGTAAGAGTGGGGCTTCACGCACCCGGTTTGCGGAAAGATTTGCGGCTTTCGACGTGCAAAACGCCAATGCCGCCGCTAATAGCCGCAAAAAAAAATCCCTGAACCGCCTATGCGATTTTTTTCGCTTTTTTTCATCGTAGGATGAATTCACGCACGCCCGTCGGACATCGCGCAGTGCGAGCGATGCCACCCTTCGACGGCGGCCACTCATGTGGACCGGACACGCTGCCGCTGATCCGCGATCAGCCGGCTCGCCGAGCGTCATTGCGACGCCTTCTATTCGCCGCCGCTGACTTTGCCGTCACCGATGCGCGCCGGTCCTTCCACTACCGCCCTGAAGCGCAGCGCCGCGCGCGCCGCCTTCGCTCTGGAAGAAGACCACATGAACAACAGAATTGCCGGCTTCGACGGACTGCGCGCAATCGCGGTCCTGATGGTATTTTTTCAGCACCGCCTGTTCGGCGACATCGGCGAGATCGGCCATCTCGGCGTATGGATCTTCTTTGCGCTGAGCGGTTTTCTGATCATCGGCATCCTCTCCGCACAGCGCGCGCGCATCGAGAAAAACGCCAGCCGGTTCGGCGCCGAGCTCAAGCGTTTCCTGTTCCGCCGCACGCTGCGCATCTTTCCGATTTACTACCTGATGCTGATCGTGATGTGCGTGCTAATGGCGTTCGGCATCGCGAGTCCCGAACTGGCGAGCGGCATGCCGTTTCACTTCGCGTATCTGTCGAACTTCTGGATCGGCTCCGTGCTGCATTACTGGCCGGGGCGTTACTCGCACTTGTGGAGTCTCGCGATCGAGGAGCAGTTCTATCTCGTGTTCGCGCCGCTATTGCTGCTGCTCGCGGCGCGGCGGCATCGCGCGGTGTGCCTCGCGATCGTCGCGGCCGGACTGGTGTCGCTCTTCGCGATGCGCGCGGCGCACTGGCAGGAAATCACGATCTACACGCACCCGTTGACCAATTTCTGGCTGCTGGCGCTGGGCGGCATCGGCGGCCTGATGATCGCGGGCAACGCGAGCCGCTTGCGCGCCTGGCTCGGTCACGGCGCGACGCTGTTCGTGTTGAGTCTGTGCCTCGTGGGTTTTTGCGCGACCGAACCGGCGTGGAGCGAGTTCGACAGTTCATTCGCCTTCACCGCCGTGAGCGCGTTATACGGCCTCTGCATTGCCGCGCTGGTCTGTTCGATTGCGTGCTGCCGCAACGCGGTGGTGATCGGCTTGCTCGAAACCGGCTGGCTGGTGAGCTTCGGGCGTGTCAGCTACGGTTTTTATCTTTATCACAACCTGATTCCCGACCTGACCCGCAACCATCATGCGGTGGCGTTCTTCGGCGGCGCGGTGCCGATGTGGGCGCATGTCGCGGGCATCATCGCGTCGTTTGCGATTTCGCTGGCGATAGCGCTGCTGTCGTGGCGGCTGATCGAAGAGCCGATCCTTCGCCTGAAGACGCGGCGTGCGCCGGCTGACGCGACAAATCCCGCTGCGGCGCAAGCACCTATCGCGCGCGCGGCTCGCAATGAGCCCACGTTGAGGGAGGACGGCGCCGCTTCGGACGCCGTTTGATAAAACCGCCTATGCGGCGAGGGTGGCACAGGCGTTGCTGACGAATGAGGGCATCACATCAACCGGAGATTCGTCATGGCAAACATGCCCAATCCCCCGAACGAACAGGAGCAGAAGCCTGATGAAGACCCCGGCGGCCCGCCCACCGAGGTCTCCAAGCCCGTTGGCGACGCATTTCCCACGCCAGTCGAGCCGGGCCTCGATCAGCCGTTGCCGGAAAAAGGCGAAACCCCGCCGCACGACGACGAGGCCAAACACAACCCGTTAGGCGAAACCGAAACGCCGCCGGGCGTGCCGCCGCCCGGCCCTTCCGACTTCGCGTGAGACCCCGCGCTCTACAAAATCCGCTTCAGGCGGCGGCCGGCTCGTGGACGATCTTGAGCGAGTTCTTGTGTTCCCGGATCAACCGATAGACCGTTTCTCCGGGCACCGTTTCCTGTTCGAGCAATTCGTCCGCGATGGCCCGCAGCACCGGTTCGTAAGCGTGCAGCAGACCGTAGCAGAGTTCGTTCAACTCCTTGAGCAGCACGTTCGCGTGCTCGATGGCGCTCTTCATCTGCAGACCCGCGTACTGCGAGGGCAGCGCCGCGAGGCTGAACAGGTCGCCGTCGCTGTTGAAACCGAATTTCGACACCATGTCGAGGCTGATGCGCGACGCCTCCTGCAAATCCGACGCGGCGCCGCTCGATGCCTCGGAGAAGGTGAGGATCTCGGCATTGCGCCCGCCGAGCAACACCTGGATTTCGTTGCGAATCTCGGTCTCGCGGTACAGATGCTTGTCCTGCGCCTTGGTGATGAGCGCCACGCCCAATGCGCCGCCGCGCGGCAGAATCGTGACCTCTTCCAGCACGCCGGTGCCGAGCAGCGCCGCGACGAGACCGTGCCCTGCTTCGTGCACGGCGATGCGCGTGCGTTCATCCTCGCTCAGTGCGCGCTCGGCGCCGCTCACGTCGCCGATGCGCGCGATCTTGATCGCTTCCATGAAGTGCTTCGAGGCGATCTCCGTGTCGCCGGCCTTGCGCGCGACGAGCCCCGCCTGATTCACCACCATCGCGACCGTCGCCGGAGACAGACCCGTGGTGAGGCGAGCGAGTTGATCGTAGTCGATGTCGGCGGATTTCGACTTCAGCTTTTCCGCGTAGAAGCGGAAGATCTTCGCGCGGTCCTCGCGGTCGGGCAAACGAACCTGCACGGTGCGATCGAAACGGCCCGGCCGGCGCAATGCTTCATCCAGATTGTCGGGGTGGTTGGTCGCCGCGACGATGATGACGCCTTCGTTCGAAGCAAAGCCGTCCATTTCCGCGAGCAGCTGATTGATGATGCGATTGCTCTCGGCCTCCACCGGACCGCCGCCGGTATCCGTGCGCTTGGCGAGACCGTCGGCCTCGTCGATGAAGATCACCGTGGGCGCGTTCTTGCGCGCGAGTTCGAACAGATTCTTGACCTTCTGAATGCCGACGCCGTAGTACTTCGCGCTGAAGTAGCTGCCCGTGATCGAGATGAAGCTCGCGCCGCACTCGCCCGCGAGCGCCTGCGCGAGCCGCGTCTTGCCGACGCCCGGACCGCCCACCATCAGAATGCCGCACGGCGCGCGCACGCCCATCGACGTGAATTGCTTCGGGTCCGACAAATAGCCGCGAATATCCGCGAGCGCGGCCTTCGCTTCGCCCGCGCCGATCACGTCGTCGAAACGCAGCGTGGGCGCCTTGCTGAGCAACTGCGCGCCGCCTCGCATCTCGCGGCGCATGAACCACACCATGCCGCCGATCAGCAGCAGCGGCAGCAGCACGCTGATCGCGTCGCGGGTCTGCTCGAATACGCGAATCCAGGTGGCGCCGCCGGTGCGGATATCCGCATCGGGAAGCCAGACGAGTTGATACGGCGCGGCCTCGCCGGACCTGGGTTCGTCGAGCAGCAGCGCATGCGAGAACGCCGCATTGTTATCGGTGACGAAGTACTTCGAGCCGTCGCGCCTCGACACCAGGATCGCGTTCGGACTCACGCCGATCGCCGCGACGTTGGCGCCGCGCACATCACGCATCATTTGCGACGCGTCTTTCTCTTCGCGCGTCCACGCCGACGGATCGTGGCGCATGTCCTGTGCGACGCCGGTCAGCGCCGGTGCGGCTTGCGCGTTGCGCTGCTGGTGATGCCAGAAGCTGAATGCGAGCAACGCGGCGATGAGCGCCGCACCTACCGCAATCGCGAGTTTGCGTGCGCGTCTTTTCCCAAGCGAGTTCTTTCCCGGCTTCATGAGTCACTTCCAAAAACGGGCTCAAAGCGAGCCCCAATACTTGTAAAAGTCAGAGGAGTAGAGATGTGTGGGGATCGACTGCTGCGACACCCTGCAGCCTGAAGAGCGCCCCAGGCCTGCGCCCTTTTAGCGGCACTCATGCAGGTGAGTATGCCGTGGCGCCGCTTTTTCCAAATCACGGAAAAAGCCCATTTCCACCGTCTATCCGGGGATTTGCGCCCGCCGGAATTTTTAGGGAACGAGCGATCGGTTGAAATACGAGATACGCTGCTCCGGGCACAGTTTAGCAGCCCTCTATTCGCTGTGTACTTTGGATACCTACAATTAGCCGCGCCCTATTTAAAAGCGGTCAGATTTACGGCAAATAGACTCGATTGGAGTCGATTGGGATCGAGGAAAACGGCTGCATGGCCGCGCTCGCGAAGCCGCTTTATTCGAAGGCGTGCGTTCGACGCCCGCACCAATGAGCGACGGGCCTCTTCGGGCCCGTTCGCATCATCGCCGCTTCTCTCCCAGGCTCTTCGTTTTTATTTTCGATGCAGGCCGGCATCGATCTGGTCTCGCGCTGTCAATCTGCTGTTCAACCTTCGCGTCCACGGTTCGCGACCGGCGCTTCGTTACCCAGTCTCGTCAGAAGTCTGGTGAGACGTTGCCGCTGGCTGCCAATCAGCTCATGCGTCTCTTCGAGCGCGCGGATGCGTTTTTCCCAGTAGTCCTGGCCGAGCGGATACGGTACGCCGGCGCCGCCCTCGCGCGACAGGTACTCGACCATGTTCTCCAGATGCTCCAACTGTATGTCCGCCAGGCTCGCCGGATACCGCCCGCCCGGTTGCCGCTTCGTGCCGTTCATCGTTCCATGCCCCGGTGAATTGCCAGATTGGCCGAGCGTGGACTTCGCCTCCGCGCCGCGGCGAACCAACGCTCTGTGATCGCGCAGTTGCGATTTCACGGGACCGGGCAGTGGATTTCGGCCGCGCCGTCGGCGAAAACGATCTGCAGCTAATCGTGTGACATTAACGTAGGTTTTTTGTTAGGCTTTACCATCCGTCTCAAATTCCGGCGACGGCAGCCGAAATACCGCCCGCCGCCGCATCCCCCGCTTGCAGCATCGGACCCATGAACCAGCGCACCTTGCCGCCACATCTGGCCGCGGCCGCCACGGCCGATTCGCGCTCCGTCGTCTCGGTGAACCGTTTCAGCACGCACGAACTCGCGCCCGGCGAGCAATTTCTGGCCTGGCGCCAGCGCGTCGGCCATGTGGTCGACGCCCCGCCGTCGAAAGAGCGGATCGCCGGGGGATTTCGCGGTGAAATCGATTTGTATGCGGTCGGCGGCATCGTGTTTACCGACTGCCGCACCGATCCGATGCTGCTCGAACGCTCGGTGGCCCGCGTCTCCACCGACTCGCGGCGCGATTACGTCTTCCAGCTCTTTCTCGAAGGAGAAATCGGCCACGTCAAGGGCATGCACAGGAAGCGCAGCGCGCCGGGCTCGGTGCAAGGCATCGTCGCGTTCGATCTGAACCAGCCGTTTCGCGTCGAACGCCCCCGGTGCCGCCTGCTGAGCGTGTTCGTACCGGCCGCGATCGTCGACGAGGAATTGCGCGACGGCGCGGCGCTTCACGGCCGCATCGTTCAGCAAGGCTCGCCGCTCACCGGCCTCGCGCTGGATCATCTGGCCGCGCTTGCCAGGGAAATCCCCAGGCTCGATGCGGGCAGCGCGAGCGAGGCCCTGCACGCCAGCGCGCAGTTGCTGACCGCCGTGTTTCGCCAGGAGGCGCGCCTGACGGGCGCGGACCGCGCCGCGCTACAGGCGGCGTTGATGGGCCGCGTGCGCCGCTACGTCGAAGCCAACCTGCACGACGGCGAACTCACGCCCACGCGTGTGGTTCAGGCGTTGCAACTGAAACGCGCGACGATCTATCGCTGGTTCGAGCACGAGGGCGGACTCGGCGCCTATATCCGCAATCGCCGGCTGCGGGAAGCCGCGGACGAACTGGTTCGCTTCCCGCAGTTGCAGGTGGCGGAAATCGCCTATGGGCTGGGTTTTCACAGCGCGTCCGACTTTACGCGCGCGTTCCGGCGCGCCTTCGACATGAGTCCGCAGGACATGCGCGGGCGCGCACTCGCCCTGCAAGCAGGCACCCCGGCGTAGCAATCAGAGCGGCGGCCGGGGCACGGCGCAGGCGGTGCGCGCCTGCGGCGCCGCGCTCTCGGGGAACTGCTTCAGCGCGGCCAGCGCGAGTGCCGTCGCGCCCATCAGATACCACGCCGGAATCATCGGATCGCCCGTCAGATTGATGAGCCACGTCACGAGGAACGGCGAAAATCCGCCGAACAGCACGACGCCGAAGCTGTAGATCACCGACACGCCGCTAGCGCGCCGATGCGCGGGAAACGCCTCCATCATCAGCACCGAACTCGCGCCCGCGTTGTTGACCGCCAGCGCGACGTAGGCCGTGATGATGACCAGCGCGGCGAGATCGCTCACGCCGTGAGTCAGCGCCCAGAACACCGGCCAGGCCGCGATGAGCGACGCCGCCAGCGACACGTATTGCAGCGTCTTGCGGCTCGCGAGCCGGTCGGCCGCGCGTGCGACGAGCGGTGTCGCCACGAGAATCGCGACGCCCGACAGGCACGCCGTCAGCAGGCTGACCACCGGCGGCCGATGCAGCGTGCGAACGAGGTAGGCCGGCATATAGAACACGGTGAGGTAGATGCTCACCGAGGGCGCCGCCATCATCAGAATTCCGCAGACGAGCGGGCGCGTGTGCTCGGCGAACATGCGCCGCGGATTCAGCCGTGCGCGGCGCGGCGGCGCGCCGGCCGGCATGCGGCGGCGCAAATACCAGCCCACCGGACCGATCAGCCCGCCCAGCACGAACGGAATGCGCCATCCCCAGTCGTGCATGGCGGCGGGCGACAGCAGCGCGGTGGTGCCGGCGCCGACCAGCGCGGCGGCGAAGGCGGCCGCCCCCTGGCTGGCCCCGCGCCAGCTCGCCATGAAGCAGCGGCGCCCACGGCCCGCCGACTCCATCAGCGAGGCCGACGCCGGGCCGATCTCGCCGCCCGCCGCGAGCCCCTGCATCAGGCGCGCGAGCACCATCAGCACGCTCGCGGCGGGGCCGATCGACGCATAGCCGGGCAGGCACGCGATCAGCCATGTGCCGAGCGTCATCAGCGCGAGCGAGACGGTGAGGCCGGCCTTGCGGCCGTGGCTGTCGGCAATGTGACCGATCATCAGCGCGCCGAGCGGGCGCATCACGAAGCCCGCGCCGAAGGTGGCGAGCGAGAGCAGCAGCGACGAGCCGGGATCGTCCGACGGAAAGAACAGATTGCCGATGATGACGGCCGAAAAGCTGTAGACGGTGAAGTCGTAGGCGACGAAGCCGTTGCCGATCACGATCGCCGTGACGATACGTCGAAGTTCGGCGCGGGACGGCGTAGCCGTGTTTCCGGCGGCAGTGTGCATGAGGGGCGCTTGAAGCGTCTGTCGAAGGGTTCGGGAAGATGACGGAAGAGACCCGGCTTCCGTGCCGGCCTCTCCGCATTAACGGTCTTGAAACACGCGACTTTAGCCGCCCTTGGATCGGCCCGATCCGCAGGCGAAAAACTCGCGCTGCTACACTGCGCACCATCGCAATTCTTCGCCGAGCCCGCTCCAACCCATGCTTCGATTCGACAACCTCAGCAAGCGCTATGGCGATCGCATCCTCTTCGAAGGACTGCGCTACGACAGCACGTCCGGCTGCGTGGCCCTCGACGACGAATCGGGCAGCGGCAAATCCACCTTGCTCGGCATTATCGCCTGCACGATCGAGCCCGACGCGGGCGAAGTCTGGATCGGCGGGCATTCGCTGCGCACCGCGCCGGCCGCGGCGAAATCGTTGCTGACGTATGTGCCGGAAGACTGCATGACGTACCCCGATCAAACCGGTCGCGCGTATCTGAACGCGGTGGCTTCGGCGAGAAACGCGGCGGTCGGCGGCGATATCCTGGCGCTGGCCGAGCGCTTCGGTCTCACGCCGCATCTCGACAAACGCTTCGAACAGATGTCGTTCGGCACGAGAAAAAAGATGTTCCTCACGGCAGCCGCGCTCGGCGAGACCAGGGTGCTCATCGCGGACGAACCGGTCGGCGGGCTCGACGCCGCCGCGCGCGCCGCGCTGGTCGATCTGTTCAGGATGCTCGCCCGAACGCGCACGGTGTTTTTCTCGAGCTACGACGCGGTGTTCACCCAGGCTTGCGAAGCGAGGAGCGTCGATTTCGCGGGGCTTGGCCAGCGCGGTTAGAAAGCCGGGCCGCCTTCGCGCGCCGTCCCGACATCGACCGTCCTGGCCCCGCGCCACTACCCGAGGTTCTTCAACACCAGCCGCGCTTCCAGCCCGCCGCCCGGACGATTGTGCAAGGTCAGCGTCGCATCCATCGCCAGCGCGAGTTGGCGGGCAATCGCAAGGCCGAGCCCGGTGCCGCCCGTGTGCCGGTTACGCGACCCTTCGAGCCGGTAGAACGGTTCGAACACCGCCTCCAGCGATTCAGCCGGTATGCCCGGCCCGCGGTCGAGCACCGACACGGTGACCTGCCCGTTCCCCGCCGCGGCCAGCCCGATCTCGGCCGCGCCGCCGAACTTCAGCGCGTTGTCGACCAGGTTGCCGACGATCCGGCGCAGCGCCTGCGGCCGCGTGACCAGCGCGGTCGAAATGCGGCCGTTCAGCGACACGTCCTGCCCCGCGTCGACGTAATCGCACACGAGGCTGTCGAACAGCGCGTCGGGGTCGATCCGGCAAGGCACCTCGGTCGCGCCGTGCAGCGTGCGCGCGTAGGTCACGCCCTCCTTCACCAGCGTTTCCATCTCCTGCAAATCCTGCTGCAGTCTCGCGCCCTCTGCGCTGTTGTCCATCACGTCGACCCGCAAACGCATGCGCGTGATCGGCGTTTGCAGATCGTGCGAGATCGCCGCGAGAATCTGCATGCGTTCGGTCATGTAGGTCGCCACGCGGTCCTGCATCGCATTGAACGCCCTTGCCGCGCGCGCCACTTCGTCCGGTCCGTTCTCCGGCAGGCGCTCCGCTTTCAGGTCGGGGCCCAGCGTATCGGCCGCCCGCGCCAGCCGTTCGAGCGGACGCGTGGCGAGCCGCACCGCCAGCCAGCAGCACGCGGCGAGCACCGCCAGTTGCAGCGCCAGCACCAGCGGCAGCCAGCGCGACAAAGGCGCGCCGGACATCGGGTGCATGTCGATGGTGAGCGGCGCGCCGTCGCTCAGCTTCAGGTGCACCTGCAGATGCTCGGCCTCGCCGGGCACGGCGTTGGCCGTCAACGCATAGCGCTTGCCGATGCCTTCGGCGATCGATTCCGCCGCGCGCGCCGACAGCCGCGCATCGGGCGGGCCGCCGCCCACGCCCGGCTCGAGCATGAAGCTGTAACTGCGCCGCGCGAGCCGCGGCAACCAGGCGTCGCGCTCGGCGGGCGGCAAATGATCGAGCAGCGCGACCGAACTGGCGACCTCGCGTTCGATATAGCCCATCATCACATTGGTCATGGTCTGATCGCGCTCGGTCATGGTCAACCAGAACGACAGCGTCTGCGCGAGCGCGAGGCCGACGAACAGGATCAGCGCGAGCCTCGCGAACAGGCTGCGCGGCCAGCGCAACAGCGAACGCGCGTTCATTGCGGGCCTTCGATATGCGTCACGGCGGCGCTGAACACATAGCCTTCGCTGCGCAGCGTCTTGATGTAGCGCGGCTCGCGCGCCACGTCCCGCAAACGCTGACGCAGCCGGCTCACCAGCAGGTCGATGGAGCGGTCGAAGGCATCGGCCTGGCGGCCTTGCGTGAGATTGAGCAGCTGATCGCGCGTGAGCACGCGCTGCGGATGATCGAGGAACACGCGCAGCAGACGGTACTCCGCGCCGCTCAACGCGACCATCGTGTTCTCGGCGTCGAGCAGATGGCGCGCGGTGGTGTCGAGCCGCCAGTCGCCGAAAGCGAGCATCTGCGCCGATTCCGTGACCTCCATGCCGGGCGGCAGCATGCGCGCGCGGCGCAGCACCGCGCGAATCCGCGCCAGCAGTTCGCGCACGGCGAAGGGCTTGGGCAGATAGTCGTCCGCGCCCATTTCGAGCCCGACGATACGGTCCGCCTCCTCGTTGCGCGCCGTGAGCATCAGCACCGGCACCGCGCGGAACTTGCCCGCGCGCAGTTCGCGGCACAGCACGAGGCCATCCTCGCCTGGCATCATGAGGTCGAGCACGATCAGATCGGGCGCGCCGTGCTCCAGCACGGCGCGCATCTGCCGGCCGTTGGCGGCCAGCGAAACGCGCATGCCGTTCTTCTCCAGATAGCCCGCGAGCAGTTCGCGGATGCCGCGATCGTCGTCGACGATCAGCACGTGGTCGGTGGTTTCCATCGACAGCTCATTGCCTCCTGCGTTTCATCTGCACCCGGCTCGCATTGACCAGTTCGCACTGCACGGGGTGCGCCATTTCCGCCGCGACGCCGCCCGCGAGGAAGGCGAGGATCGCAAGCAGCCGCTTCATGCGTCCTCCACGACGGACAGACTCGCACCGTCGTTGACGCCGGCATCCAGCGTATACGGATCGACGCCTTCAAGGCAACCGATGTTCGCACGCCACAGGTGCGGGTCCTTGCGCGTCTGATGAAACGGATAGATGCCGCAATGCTTGCAGAAGTAATGCCGGGCGACGCGCGTATTGAACTGATACAGCGTGAGCGCGTCCTCACCGCTCAGGATGTTCAGCGCGCCCGCCGCGAACGGCGGCGTCATCAGCGCGCCCTTGCGCCGGCACAGGCTGCAATTGCAGCGGGCGGCAGGCGTGACGGCGGTGCGCACTTCGAATCGGACGGCGCCGCAATGACAGGCTCCCTTCAGCGGTTCGTGGCTTTCGTGACTCATACGGCTCCCCTCGATAAGCGATGACTGCGTTATAGCGGAGCGTCACGCGCGAATTGTGTCCCAATGTATCCGGCCTGCCGCGCTACACAAAACATTGCACAGGCGGGGTTTCGCCGACACAAGCCGGATACGTGCGGGCGTTTCAATAGCAGCCATGCCACTCCCTTCGACCCTTGCGCACTTTAAGGACTTTGATATGGTCACCACGCTCAAGACATTGACCGCCGCCGCCGTGTTGGCCGCCGCCGCGGCCAGCAGCGGCGCCGCGCTGGCCGACACGCCCGCCACGAGCCTCCCCGCGCCGGAATTCACCGGCATCGACACATGGCTCAACAGCGAGCCGCTGACCTTGCAGCAGTTGCGCGGCAAGGTCGTGCTCGTCGACTTCTGGACTTACACCTGCATCAACTGCATTCACACGCTGCCTTACGTCAAAAGCTGGAATCAGAAATACAAGGATCAGGGTCTTGCGGTGATCGGCGTGCATACGCCCGAGTATCCGTTCGAGCGCAGCACGGAAAACGTCAAGACCGCCATCAAGCGCTTCGGCATTACGTACCCGGTCGCGCAGGACAACGAGTACGCGACGTGGAGCGCCTATCACAACCAGTATTGGCCCGCGCTCTACCTGATCGACAAGAAAGGACGGGTGGTCTACACACACTTCGGCGAAGGCGATTACGCCGAAACCGAGTCGGCGATCAAGGCATTGCTGGCGCAAAAGTGACCGCGCGTGCGCGGTTCGAGCGCGGATTCGTATCGCAACGTATCGGCGGGTTGTACGGACACAGAACCTTGCAATAGTCCGTTATGCCGACACGAGCCGGCCGACACGAGCCGGATACCTCGGCGCGCTTTAATCAGGCAACGGCGGATAGCAGACGAACGCCACGCGCGGCGCGGCTATCCGGGCGTTTTATTTCCGTTTTTTTGTCAGTCCGTTCAGGGACTGTCGCCCCTCAACTTCACGAAGGCATCGTCATGACGCAAGAAAAAGTGCTGTACACAGGCAAGACCCACACGACCGGCGGCCGGGACGGCGCATCGCGCAGTTCCGACGGCCGTCTCGACATCAAGCTCACGAGTCCGGGCGCGTCGGGCGCCGGCACCAATCCCGAGCAGTTGTTCGCGGCGGGCTGGTCCGCCTGCTTCCTCGGCGCGATCGGATTGGCCGCTGCGCGAATGAAAGTCGCCGTTCCCGCGGACACCGCCGTCGACACCGAAGTGGATCTCGTCGTGGCGGACAACGCCTACTTCCTGCGGGCGCGCTTGAACGTCAGCCTGCCGGGTCTGGACCGCGAGGTCGCGCAAGCGCTCGCGAACACCGCGCATCAAACGTGTCCGTATTCGAAGGCGACGCGCGGCAATATCGACGTGGTCATCAACGTGATTTGAGCGGGACAGTGCGTGCCCCACGCGACGGCGAATCGTGTCGTCGCGGCCGGCTTGCACCTGCTGGCCGGTGCAAGCCGGCTCAGTTGCGGCGTCGCGTGTCCGTCAAGCCGGCGGGGGCACGCGCACCCACCCTTCCATCAGCACCCGCGCGCTACGGCTCATGATGGCCTTGGTGACGGTCCACTCGTCGCCGTTGCGGCTCGCTTGCGCTCCCACGCGCAACGTGCCGGACGGATGCCCGAAGCGCACCGCCTCGCGCGCGCCGCCGCCGGCGGCGAGATTCACGAGCGTGCCCGGAATCGCGGCCGCCGTGCCGATCGCCACCGCGGCCGTGCCCATCATCGCGTGATGCAGCTTGCCCATCGACATCGCCCGCACCAGCAGATCCACATCGCCCGCGCCGATGCGCTTGCCGCTCGACGCCACGTAGTCGGCGGGCTTGGCGACGAAGGCGATTTTCGGCGTGTGCTGACGCGTCGCGATCTCATCGAGATGCTCGATGAGGCCCATGCGCAGCGCGCCGTGCGCGCGGATCGTCTCGAACATCGCCAGCGCTTTTTCGTCGCTGTTGATGGCGTCCTGCAACTCGGTGCCCCGATAGCCGATCGCTGCCGCCTCCACGAAGATGGTGGGAATGCCGGCGTTGATCATCGTCGCCTTGAGCGTGCCGACGCCCGGCACTTCGAGGTCGTCGACCAGATTGCCGGTCGGGAACATCGAGCCGCCCGCGCCTTCTTCTTCCGCGGCCGGGTCCATGAATTCGAGTTGCACCTCGGCGGCGGGAAACGTGACGCCGTCGAGTTCGAAGTCGCCGGTTTCCTGCACCGCGCCGTCGGTCATGGGCACGTGGCCGATGATCGTCTTGCCGATATTCGCCTGCCAGATGCGTACGACCGCCACGCCGTCGCGCGGAACGCGGCTCGGGTCGACGAGGCCCGCGCCGATCGCGAACGGTCCCACGGCGGCCGAGAGATTGCCGCAGTTGCCGCTCCAGTCGACGAACGCCTTGTCGATCGAGACCTGGCCGAACAGGTAATCCACGTCGTGATCGGGCTTGCTGCTTTTGGCGATGATCACCGTCTTGCTGGTGCTCGACGTCGCGCCGCCCATGCCGTCGATCTGCTTGCCGTACGGGTCGGGGCTGCCGATCACGCGCAGCAGCAGCGCGTCGCGCGCCGCGCCCGGCGCTTGCGCGGCTTCGGGCAAATCCTGCAGGCGAAAGAACACGCCTTTACTGGTGCCGCCACGCATGTAGGTGGCCGGAATCTTGATCTGAGGCTGGTGGGCCATGTTGATGGTGTCCTGGTTGGCGTCTTGTTGATCAAGCCGCCGCTTTCGACGATTCGAGAAAGTCCTGCGCGAAGCGCTGCAACACGCCGCCGGCTTCGTAAATAGAGACTTCCTCGGCGGTATCGAGCCGGCACGTCACCGGCACATCCACGCGCTCCCCGTTCCTGCGATGAATCACCAGCGTGAGGTCGGCGCGCGGCTTGCGCTCGCCGATCACGTCGAAGGTTTCCGTGCCGTCGATGGCGAGCGTGATGCGGTTCACGCCGGGCTTGAACTCCAGCGGCAACACGCCCATGCCCACCAGATTCGTGCGGTGAATGCGCTCGAAGCCTTCCGCGACGATCGCTTCCGCGCCGGCAAGACGCACGCCCTTGGCCGCCCAGTCGCGCGACGAACCCTGGCCGTAGTCGGCCCCGGCGATCACGATCAGCGGCTGCTTGCGCTCCATGTAGGTTTCAATCGCTTCCCACATGCGCGTGACCTTGCCCTCCGGTTCGATGCGAGCCAGCGAGCCGGCCTTCACCTTGCCGTCTTCCAGCACCATCTCGTTCTTCAGCGTCGGGTTCGCGAAGGTGGCGCGCTGCGCGGTGAGGTGGTCGCCGCGATGCGTCGCGTACGAATTGAAGTCCTCTTCCGGCAAGCCCATTCTGGCGAGGTATTCGCCCGAGGCGCTGTCCGCCAGGATCGCGTTGGACGGCGACAGGTGGTCGGTGGTGATGTTGTCGCCGAGCACCGCGAGCGGGCGCATGCCCTGGAGCGTGCGCTCGCCGGCGAGCGCGCCTTCCCAGTACGGCGGACGGCGAATGTAGGTGCTCATCGGCCGCCAGTCGTAGAGCGGATTCGCTTTCTCGCCGGTGTCGACGGAAACCGCGAACATCGGCTCGTACACCTTGCGGAACTGTTCCGGCTTCACGCTCGAAGCGACCACCGCGTCGATCTCCTCATCCGACGGCCAGATGTCCTTCAGCGTGACGGCTTGGCCGTCGGCGTCGATACCCAGCACGTCCTTTTCGATGTCGAAGCGGATCGTCCCCGCGATCGCATACGCCACCACCAGCGGCGGCGAAGCCAGAAACGCCTGCTTCGCATACGGATGAATACGGCCGTCGAAGTTGCGATTGCCGGACAGCACGGCGGTCGCATACAGATCGCGTTCGACGATTTCTTTCTGGATCGCCGGGTCCAGCGCGCCCGACATGCCGTTGCACGACGTGCACGCATACGCGACCACGCCGAAGCCGAGTTGCTCCAGTTCCGGCAGCAGCCTCGCTTCTTCCAGATACAGCGTGACCGCCTTCGAGCCCGGCGCGAGCGAGGTCTTCGCCCACGGCTTGCGCGTGAGTCCGCGCCGGTTCGCGTTGCGCGCCAGCAGCCCGGCGGCGATCATGTTGCGCGGGTTGTTGGTGTTCGTGCAACTCGTGATCGCGGCGATGATCACCGCGCCGTCCGGCATCAGGCCCGGCTCGTTCTCCACCTTGCCGCTGATGCCGCGCGCGGCGAGTTCGGACACCGGCAAGCGGCGATGCGGATTCGACGGACCGGCCAGCGTGCGCACCACGCTGGAGAGATCGAACTTCAGCACGCGCTCGTACTCGGCGTTCTTCAGGCTATCCGCCCACAGGCCGGTTTCCTTCGCATAAGTCTCGACCAGCTTGACCAGTTCGTCGTCGCGGCCCGTGAGCTTGAGGTACTTGATGGTCTGCCCGTCGATGTAGAACATCGCGGCGGTGGCGCCGAATTCGGGCGCCATGTTGGCGATGGTCGCGCGGTCGCCCAAGGTCAGCCGCGCCGTGCCTTCGCCGAAGAACTCCAGATACGCGCCGACCACTTTTTCCTTGCGCAGGAATTCGGTCAACGAGAGCACCACGTCGGTCGCCGTGATGCCCTCGCCCGGCTTGCCCGTCAGTTCCACGCCGACGATGTCCGGCAGGCGCATATACGACGCGCGGCCCAGCATCACGCTTTCCGCTTCGAGACCGCCCACGCCGATCGCGATCACGCCGAGCGCGTCGACCATCGGCGTATGCGAATCGGTGCCCACCAGCGTATCGGGAAAGGCCACGCCGTCGCTCACCTGCACCACCGGGCTCATGCGCTCCAGATTGATCTGATGCAGGATGCCGTTGCCCGGCGGAATCACGTCGACGTTCCTGAACGCGCGCTTGGTCCAGTTGATGAAATCGAAGCGGTCTTCATTGCGACGGTCTTCGATCGCGCGGTTCTTCGCGAACGCGTCGGGATCGAAGCCGCCGCACTCGACGGCGAGCGAATGATCCACCACGAGTTGCGTGGGGACCACCGGGTTGACCAGCGCCGGATCGCCGCCTTGCGCGGCGATTGCATCGCGCAGACCGGCGAGGTCGACCAGCGCGGTCTGACCGAGAATGTCGTGACACACCACGCGCGCCGGGAACCACGGGAAATCCAGCTCGCGCTTGCGTTCGATGATCTGCTTGAGCGACGCGACGAGCATCACCGGATCGCAGCGGCGCACCAGGTTTTCGGCCAGCACGCGGGACGTGTACGGCAACTTGTCGTAAGCGCCGGGCTGGATCGCGTCGACGGCGGCGCGCGTGTCGAAGAAATCGAGCCGGGTGCCGGGAAGGCGTTTGCGGTTTGCAGTATTCATGGCTTGAGAAAAACAGTATCGATTCGGGGACGGTGGCGGCGGCCGTGCATCACGATCCACCGCGCCTTTTCAACGCGGCGCTTCGCTGGCGGGTCGGTCAAACAGTAAGTGGAGTGTAGCTCGCGTAGCGTGCAGGTTTGCGGCCGGCGTTCGTGAACGCGCTGCAAAAAACAGCCTTGGCTCGGGGTATGGGCGAGCCAAGGCTTAACTTCATCGCGTCGCGCTCTTTGGACGCAATGGAGGAGCAAAGCTTGCAGCCAGGCTTTCACGCATTCAACGTTCGCGGCTTGCGCGTTTTTCAAACGCCCTTAAACCCGCTTCGCCAACGGCACGAACGGCAAATCGTCCGGTCCCGTGTAATTCGCGCTCGGCCGGATGATCTTGTTGTCGATGCGCTGCTCGATGATGTGCGCGCTCCAGCCCGCCGTGCGCGAGATCACGAAGAGCGGCGTGAACATCGCCGTCGGCACGCCCATCATGTGGTACGAAACCGCGCTGAACCAGTCGAGGTTCGGGAACATCTTTTTCGCTTCCCACATCACCGATTC
>Ga0255336_100507_pt1 | contig 57780 bp, 53 predicted proteins | sample MeOH1_35cm_T3_17_FD_189102 | JGI IMG/M metagenome (GOLD analysis project Ga0255336, IMG submission 189102) | Sandy soil microbial communities from University of British Columbia, Vancouver, Canada - MeOH1_35cm_T3_179 | ecosystem: Engineered > Artificial ecosystem > Sand microcosm > Unclassified ... | reverse complement strand
TCCGCCGCTGTTGCCTCTGCGCCGCCATGAGCAAGTGGGTGAGGGCGCCGGCAAAGGTGATCGATTTGCTCTCTGCCATGGCCGCGCCCCCCAGGTTCCGCCAGGCCGGGGCCGATTCGGCCGCCCACAATTCCTCGTCACAGGGGAGATCCAGCCGGATCTCCGAATTCGTCAGCGCGGGCGGATGGTTGTACGCGGTGACCAGCATGCTGGACAAAATGAAGACCGCATACAAGGTGCGTTTCCGCTCCTCCATCACCTTCCACTCGTACCAGTCGGTCTCATCACGGTGGTCAGGGACCATCGACCTCCAGCCGTTCAAGGGCAGTCCGCCGCCCATGGGCACGGCCGGCACGTGGAGCGCCAGACTGGACCCGGACGGTGATGATGATGCCGCCCCCGTTCGCGACGGTCGGGCGAGCTCGGCGCCGCGAGCCAGGCTGACCAAAGCCGCGCAGTGATTGCTGGCCAGCTCCGCGGCCGTTTTGTCACCACAATTGTGGCCGTAGATCACGTTCAATAACATGGCCTGGACCAGCCACAGAGGCGTGTCCTCGCGCTCGGCGTGATGTCGGGGAGCGAATTGGGTTTTGGCCATGTTGGCCTTCCGCCGTTCTTCCAGGTAATTGCTGATCAGCCGCTTCGCACATTCAAAAAGCTCTTTGGAGGGCCCCATTTCGTGCTCGTACAGGGCGCCGATGGCGGCGAGCGACAAGATGAGACAACCACCGCCGCCGGCGACGGCCGTTTGGCTGAACTGAGGCGGAGCGGACACGAGACTGATCGGCGACGTATATTCAGGCGACTCGAAATTGAGCGAGGGAATGTGGAGGAAGGGCAAGTGCGGGTGGAAGTATCTGATGTACGCCGACACATATCGCTGCAAGTCGTGGGTGCTGGGGAATGAGGCGACGTTGAATCTCTTGGGTCGGCTTCCCGACTCGGGCGACAACGCCGAGCTGACCGTGGCCGGGGAATACTTGCGCTGACCAAAACCCGCATTCTGGGACAGGCCGGCGATCAACACGCAGCGGATGTGATCACTGATGAGATCCGACGACACCGTCGTGATGGAGCTTTGACGAAGACTGCTGTCCGCGGACGCCGTCGAGGCCGTCGACGCGCCGCCATCTCGGCTGAGAGGCAGCTGGAACCCTACATATTGCATCCCCGCGTGCCCCGGGGCCACGTTCATGGCGGACAGATCTGGCGGCGTCGGAAGGTTCATGTCCAAGGCAGATCCTCCGCCCTGGGCTAGCAGGGATTTTGGCGAGACCGTTCCGATTGGTGCGGCCACCATCTCGCTGAAATTCGAGGTCAAATCCATGCCCATGGGACTCTGGACCATCGGTCCTTGGGCCGTGATGGTGTGTGGCCACATGGATGATGCCGATGATGCCATCGGATGGACGTGGGTCAGCGCTCCATCGCCGCCGCCCATGTCGTTCGTTCCGGTGGGACTGTTGGTGCTCATGGCCGACGGCGAAGAGTCCATGATGGCCGTCTCGTTGGCCTGGCCGAAGTGGATGTGGTTTTCAAAGCCCTCGGCGATCCAGTCGAAGCTGCCGTCCTCGCCATTCATCGCGTTGGAGGCCGACATGTCGGCAAACATGTGATGAAACGGTGACCCGGATGGGTCCATGCCGAGGCCATGCATGTGCAACGCATGAGGATTGATCGTATTCGACGGGTCCCGGCCAAACGCGAGGCCATTCATCCCCAATTCCGCTCCATATCCTCCCGACGCCGGCGCCGTTCGAAGACCACCGGACAGATCGACAGAAAGGCCATGGGTTTCCAGCTTGGACAGGCCGAGCAAAGAAGCAGGGTCCTCCGACGGCATTCCTCGAAAGCTGGGATACCCTCCCGCGGTGCCCGGGGCCAGACTGACGCCGTGGTGATGGCCCGCCTCCGGGCCCGACAGAAATGATGGTGATCGACCAAAGTTCCCGTTGCCGTTGACGAGCATGCCCAACGTCGCGGTATCGACATGGCTGAGCGTGTTGGCCCTCGGTCTCATCGCCGTCGCACTGGCGGTCGAGTTCTTGCGAACGCGGCCATTGGCCACGGCGGCCACGCTTTCGCGTCGACCACTTCGGGGACGGGATGACGGGGTCGTGGTCGAGTGCAGCTTTTGCTGATGCCGCAGCAGCAGATCTCTTCGAGCGAAGCACCTGGTACACTCGGGACACTCAAACGGCTTCTCTTTGGTATGGGATCGCTCGTGTCGTTTGAGGTGCTCCAATCGAGCAAAAGATCGCATACAGGTGGTGCACACATGTGGTCGAGGTTTGTCCGTCTTCGGCGGCGGGAAGTTCGGTGGCCGGGCCATGGTGGAAGTGCTCGAGGCCCTCTTGGTGGCCGATTCACTGCCTGGAGAAAAGGTCAACGTCAACATGGTTCCCACGGTCCGCCGATTGCACTCACCGGTGCTGTGGCTCGCGCCATCGACAACCTGACCCGTGCCGTCCGGCGAGCCCATGCTCATGACACCGAAGATATTTGCGCCCTCTTCCCGCATCGTGACAGTCTCCGACCAGGTGCCGAGCCGCGCAGGCACGAGCTTCCAAGACCGTATAATGCGGTGGGTGGTGGTGATCTTGCTCCGACACTCTCGGTGTGAGGAGTAACAGGTCGCATATGTCAAATACCGTGCTCAACAATGGCCTCTGAGTTCCGATTGCTCACCGAGCCGTGCAAGAGAGACTGGCTGTTCCCGGTTGGTGGTCTATTCAGGTCTATGCGAGGCTCACCACTGGCTGCCACTCGTTCGCTCACGACGAGGCGTTGTCGACAGAGTCGCAGGCAGGACTGGTATCCCAAGACAGAGGCCGCTGCTCAGACTTTGCACATCACTGGTGGGTGGTCGCGGATAGTGGTTGGCAGGTCGCGAATTCGTGCCTCGCTGCAGGGCAGGTCGGGCCGTAGGCCACTTATGGAAGGCGCGATCGTCCTTTGGAACCTTGTTGGCTGGGATGTGGGACGATCGATTCGTGTCAAGCTGCTGCAACACGAGGGATTTCTGGTCGCAAGCTGGAGCAGACTCTTGCTGGAGAAGGGGGGGTGGCCGCCGCGGTGGGCGAGGGGCCAGAGAATTGGTGGTGCTGGGGAAGTGTGTGACGGCGGCGTCTTCTGGCTGGCAGTAAGAATGACCTTGCTACCTTTTGCCGAGCTGTCCTACGAGCTTTCAAGTAGTGGTTTTCGCGTGCCTTAGTTAGTGCCTTTTCTCGCACGAGTAGTTAGTGCAGACTGCATATTTCTATCCGCCCGCCCACTTTTTTGTCTTCGTCTGACCTCGACACACTCTCCCCCGGGCCTGGGGACGCCACTTCGCCCACTCGGCCTCTGGGGGTGTCCTGGGGCGTCCCACTCCTCCACAGGACGTTTCATCGGCCCAGTCAACGTGGCCATGTTTGTGATTGGCTTCGCGGCTAGCACGTTGGCGCCCTGACCTTCTCGGGTGCTCAATCCGGGCCAGCTCGTGCTTCCAGTTCCACTGCCGCCCTTGTCTACCTTCGGAGCCGTGGACCCCGAGGCCTAAGTGTGCCAGCGGCCATCGGCCAGTTGCCCCCAGGCCGGCTGGCCAACCATCATCCTTGTTCGCCCCAGACAGGATTCCACAAAGTTTGCTGCTCATGGGCTCAGGGCATCCCCAGACTATTCCTGCATCTTTGAGTTTTCGCCCACCAGCGACCCAGCGACCAGCGACCAGCGACCCAGCGACCCAGCGATTCGGCGACTCAGCGACTCAGCGACTCAGCGACCCAGTGTTGAGCGCTTTTTGCCCCAACGATGACGGCCCGTCAGCTGCCAGAGATAGCAGGCACCGCGCTTTTTCTGCCCACGCCACAAGACCCGTCTGGCCGTCAGGAGGGGTGGTGTACTGGCATGCTAAGTATATGGATGTACTGGGACCAGATCCAACCCCGGACTTAGCACTTCAGGACAAGCTCGGCTTTCCATCCCTGCGCCACCACAACGCCGTCGGCTCGTTCTGAAAGTTTTTTGTTTTGGCAAGCATAACCCTGATATTTGACGTCGGCAGCACCTAGACTGGCCGCGCTGAGATGAAACGACATGCGTTGACTCGGAGCACAAGATTTGTGATTAAGGGATGCTAGCTTTCTCTGGTTCCCCCCCGCTGAAATTGATCTGTGACTTCGCCCGTGCGGTGGTCCTGATTTTGACGATCAATACTGTGTACAGGCAGGCAGGAAGCCAACCAGCCAGCCGTCGACCTGTCTCCTAGCAGTCCAGAGTCGTGCTCAGTTCTCCATCAGAGGTCAACACGAATGGGCATAGTTTCGCGTTTCCACTCGACGGACTCAGCCAGTTCTTGGTTCGGCTTGATCGGTGATGGCCCGTGATGACCAAAAGGTTCGTCACGTTCATCCAGACGGCGTTCGAGCGCTGATGGATACCGGCTGCGCCTCCTGTGCTGCCTGGAAAGGTGGAAGTACAAAAATAAAAGTATAAATCAAAATTTCGACGCGCCAGCTCGGACGGGCACCCTTGGCCCTCATTGGACCAGTCGACTCGGGAGCGCAAATCTGGGGTGGTCATGAGACGGCACGGATCAAAGATGCGCTGCTTCGGTGGGCTTAGGCGACGCCATCCCCACGATCAGCGGACCATCCCTGCCGTGAACCCCGTACGGCCTACCGTTTTTCAGGCAAAGGTTCTGCTCGCTTAGGCGGTTTCGGGAATGATACGGCCAAGAGAAGACAGGTACTCTCAAAGACAAGCGTCCAAAGCCACCAACTTTGTGACAAAGTTGGGAAAGGAGAAGAGGAGGAACATGACACATAGACACACGAATTCGTCACCTCTTTGCGGAGGATCAACGTGCTGACGGCAGGGCGCCTCAGGTCCACCGCTCTCCATATTCGGCGACTTTCCTGCGCGACCAGCAAGCGGTCTGAGCGGGAGCGCCGTACCAGGTTGCCGCGTCTACAATCGTGAATGGATCTGGATCGCGGACTTCCGGACTCGTGGCCTCGGCCGCCGCGGCGAGAAAGAGATTCGTCTGGTTGGAGAGCGGGAAACGCAAAGCCAGCCCAGTCGACCGCGTCCAATCTGCGGTTCCGGCCTCGCGCTTCTGGCACGGCACCTGACCGAAAGAACGGCCGAGAAAGGACGCTAGAGTGACCTTCGACGTACCATGGCTTCACAACCAACCAGGACTTGCTGGCTCGATAGACTTTCAAAAGACCAGACTGACCACTTTTGGGACCGTCCATGGTCGGTCGCATCAATGGCCCCTTCCGGTGGAAGTGCTGGGATACCGGATCTGATATCTGTGTGGTTGATCGTGTCAAAGCTCTGGTGGACAATGTCGTAGTGGCACCACTACTTAGGCGCATCCATGTACTTCCTGGGTCGAGATGGATCTTCATCTGGCGCTTGTCCCGGACCCGTTCTGTCGACACCCAATCCATGAACCAAACCGCCAACCGTCGTCCGAGAGCGACATGACGATGCATGCACTGACTAGCGGCTGTCTTCCCCAAGAATCCTCTCGCTAACAGACATCCTGGTCACCCACACCTCCCTGTGGCATGCTTGTAGCCTCGTGTAAAGGTACAGTGACGTCCCCGCGCGGGGTGAGCCAACGGGGCTGACGGTACTTGGTACAGCGGCCGGTCAAGTCACACAGCAAGTGGCATGAACTGAGCCGGCCTTGGGACGTGGAGGATGATGATCATCATGACAGCTGCCAGTATTTGAATCAGCAGCCCTCGTCAGACCCGAATATCAGTCAACGCAGGTCCAGAGGGGCTGGCATCGATTGGAGAGGAATGTCATTCCTGACATCAGAAGGGTAGCCATTTCCACAAGCATCTGCACGGATAGGCAAGTGGCCGAGGGGCGGCCCACCATTCTTGACCCTGCGGCACGATGTCGACGATCCTGATACCAGCCAGAATGGAGAAAGTGCGGATGGATGGAAGGAAAGTGTAGGCTGTGGTCGAGGCCAAGTGCAGGATCGAGATCGCCGCGAGTCAGTCTACTTTTGTCAGCAACGCTCGACTCGCTATCTGGACCACTGCACAAGGCTGCAAACGGTCGTCCTCTCTTCCGAAAAAAAGCTGGTACATGGTTGCCCGACTGCTGCACCCTCGGATACTGGTCTTGTCTAGAACTATGGCCAGCCTCTCTGTGGCGGGAGCGGCCTTGCTCCCCGCTGCCCCGTGGGTGCATCATTCATCCGGGGCACCGTGCGTCACTAGGCAGCCGATCAAATCCGTGGGCTTGCAGCCGACCCTGGACGATGACCCTGCGCAATCCCTCGACATCAACAAGTTATTCTGGCACTATCCCGGCTCACGGGGGGACTCCACGAGCCGGACACGAGGCCTGTCTGATGCTGTCCATCACTCCCATCCACCGGTCGTGGGGCCACCTCCACACCTTCTTCTGGAAAGGCTGGGAAGATTCTCGCCTCGCTGAAACATCGTTCCGAGGTCAGGCCTCGGAGACCGTGCGATTGTGGCCACGGCAACGGCGATACGAGTGCGTGCTCCACCATGACTTGCAGTTCGAATTGTTGAGATTGAGACAAACTTGGATCGTCAACCGAGGCGTTTCAGACACTGGGACAATTTTGTTGAGGGCGCGTTGCCGAGTGGAGACAGTGCCGCCCGTCGAGCTCTGCGTTCGTGGATGTGGGGTGGTGGAGAGGGAGCTGGATAAAAGTTGGCCGTCAGCCTCTTGAGAGCGAGCACATGTTTCTCCAGCCTTCACCTGCGGCCTCTGAACCCCCGATTCCGTTTTGGTTCTCCTTCCGTTACCAATTGGGCAGCGGGGGCCTCTGCGACTTCGCAAGAAGCCATTTATTGTCCTGAGACGACCCACAGGAGGCCAGCCCACACCGTTCTTCGTGCCCGTGCTTTCTTGTTGACCTGGCCGGACCATTGCTCCAGGATTTTCCATGTTTCGACGCCACTGGGATCCGGAAGTTGGACGGCTTGGGTGAGAAGAGCATGGAGCAGAATTTTGACCCTCCGTGGAGGTTTTCCTCGCTCAAGCAGTCAGAACGGTCGGCGCAAGATCTCCATAGCGTGAGCTAGACAGTGGTGCCGAACAATCGAAACATCCTGTCATATGCACAGTCACTTCTCACCTCGCCGTCGTCACCTCGGGCCGGTACACCGTACTCTTTGATGAAGCATTCGAATGGTCGGGCGTTGGGCTTCGTCCTCCAGGCCTCCTTCGCCGTGGTCGACTCTTCTTTTCTCTCCTGCAAGTCGCCCCACAAATGGAAGAGCTTCTCCTTGACTTTGGCCAGCTGGCTGGCGTTGGCCCTGTTTCTCAAGTCGCACGCCTCCATGTTCAGCAGGTACTCTCCGTCCGTGTCGGCGATGAGGAGCTCCATCTGCGCTTGCTCTTTGGAGCCGGGAGGTCTGGCATCTTCGACGAGCAGAAAGAATCGCCATTCCCATTTGACATCATGGCCCCCTTCTGGCGTCCCCGCCACGTGAGAGTCGGAGTCGTCGCTGTCGTCGTCCGACAGCCAGCCGTTCGACGGTTGAACGGGGGCGGCAAAGTCGGCGATGCTGTCGGGGAAATAGTCGATCACACGGACTTTGCACTTGTAGCAGCAGTTCTGGAACGGGACCGAGAAGGCATGGCCTTGTGCCGTGGTGCGGCACAGGATGTCTGGGTCGAGGATGGCGTCGATCGATTGGCGCGGCACGTCCATTTGCATGCACCGTACATTGCTGTTGGCCTCAAGGGCTTTTGATTCCTTTGCCGCTGCTGCCTGTTCTACCTCTGCTTTGCGTTTGGCTTCCTTCTTTTGATTCTTACCTCGTGGCCTTTTGGCCTTGTGCTCTGGTGCTTTATTATTGTCGTCATCATGATCATCATCACCGCCACCACCACTCTCAGCCTTTCCCGGTCGTTTCTTCATTTGTGCATTCCTCGAGAAACGGATATTTTCCTTTTTGGCCTCCGCCTCGTAATGCCGTTTCCGTTGCAGCAAGGCTTTGAATCTCTCATCTCCATCGGCCTTGCGTGGCTGATGAATCGCGACGTTGCACTTGGACGGATTGTATTTGTCCCCCCGACATACCCCCTCCAGTTTGGTTCCATTGTGGTCGATTTTGATCTGGACATTTTTCAGCTGGACGAAAGAGCCTTCTCGGACCTCCCGTCGAACAAATGCCGCGTGATTGTCGAAGAGGATGACGGACAATGTCATCTTGCCCCACGGTCCGGGCCATAGGTTGTGGGTGCCCTGGATGTACCCGAACTGGTCACCATCACACCCGCCGTCATGATCGCCATACTGGTAGTTGTAGAGCCCATCATTCGCGGTGTAGTCGGTAATGTACAGCTCGACCTTGAGATCATTGGCAAAGATTCTCCGGACCTCGCCGAACAGGTCAACAAACATGTATCGCTGATCGGCCGGCAGGCCAAGGTCTTGAATAAGACGGTACTTTTCTTTCCGGGCCGGCGGCTTGCCGCCGCTCTCCCTCATGATGTTCTCAATTTGCAAGCTGGTTGCTTTTGCCGGCGTGGGCCACATTGTTGGGTCCTCAAACTCTCTGATGGCTTTGGCATATACCAGCTCTGGGACGCTGGGATGCCGTGGTGGGCCTTTGGAAGGGCCCCCCGACCGTTCAATGGCGATGTCCGATCCTCGCGGGCATTGGCTGTCCACCACGCTGGCACCAGAAAGAACGGCCCAGCCGGTGGCCGAGTTGGACCAGGCAAACCGCTGCCCCATCTTTTCCACGGTTCTGACATTGGTCAGAATGACGATATCACCGGCATTCTTGATCGATGGGAGTCGTGTGCCGTCCTTGTGGAAGAATCGGAAGGTCATGCCCGCGCCATCGAACCATGTCGGATCATGCAATGTAAACTTGATCGTCATATCCGAGCCTTTCGACCGCGTCACCGGCAGAAAATCAACACAGACACCGATAACATTGTAGGATTGGTCATTCGTGTTGAAGGCGGTCGAAAGATCAGTAAACCCATGTGGCAGTTGCGGAAGACTCATCGTGAGGGGGAATCGCAAACCACGGGCCCAATATCGACCGCCGGATGGAAGCTCTGAGCGAAACCACTCAACCGTCGTCGGACTTGAAATATTGTTCGACGCGTGTAGTGGGGAGTGCCCCAATCCCAACGCTGACGCGTGGTCACGAGACAGAATCTTGGCACGCGAGCCCAGAGCAGCCAAATCCAGTCGGAACTTCGTTTGCCTTTGATTCACTGGGCATTAATTTGACCATTATCTACTCTCGCCATCGGCCTCGAGACGGATACCCTCCAACTTCTGACATCTTCTGTGTCGCGTGATCATATTCTTGTCTTGCTGTACGCCACATCACACCAAGCTTGGTTCTCGCTCGCCCGCTATCGTCATGGCGGAACGATACATCCCAGAACATCGGCGGACGCAGTTCAAGGCGAAGAACACTTTCAAACCTGATGAGCTGCGACGTCGCCGTGAAGAACAGCAGGTGGAAATCCGCCGACAGAAGAGAGAGGAGAATCTCGCGAAGCGCAGGGGCGTCCAGCGAGGAAACGGAGAAATTGGCATCGGCGGTATCACCGAGGCCGACAGCGACGACGAGACGGGCAACCTGGAAAATGAGGTAAGGCGACTTCCTCTGTCGGCTCGCATTTTGCTCACTCGAGACCTAGTTAAGCACAGAACTGCCAGAGATGGTCAAGGGCGTCTTCTCCGACCAGATCGAAGCGCAGATTCAAGCGACGACCAAATTCAGAAAGCTTCTGTCCAAAGAGCGTAATCCTCCGATCGAAAAAGTGATCGAAACGGGTGTGGTCACCCGCTTCGTCGAGTTCCTCCGATCCCCCCACACTCTCGTTCAATTTGAGGCCGCGTGGGCGTTGACCAATATTGCATCGGGCTCGGCACAACAGACACAGGTGGTGATCGAGGCCGGTGCCGTCCCGATCTTCGTGGAACTTTTGAGCAGTCCTGAACCCGACGTTCGTGAACAGGCGGTGTGGGCGCTGGGGAACATCGCCGGCGACAGTCCTGCATGCCGTGATTACGTTCTGAGTCAGGGGGCGTTGAAGCCTCTTTTGGCCTTGATCGCCGATGGCCGCAAACTGAGCATGCTGCGAAATGCGACGTGGACGTTGAGCAACTTCTGCCGCGGAAAGACTCCGCAGCCGGACTGGAACACGGTGAGCAACGATATCGATCCTCTTCCCCGTGGGTGGTGATGCTGACGAGCCCAGATTCAACCGGCGCTCCCGGTCCTGGCCAAGCTGGTATACATGCTCGACGACGAAGTCTTGATTGACGCCTGCTGGGCCATCTCTTACCTCTCCGACGGTTCCAACGACAAGATCCAAGCCGTCATCGAGGCCGGCATTCCTCGCCGCCTCGTCGAGCTGTTGATGCACGCCTCGACGTCGGTGCAGACACCGGCCCTGCGATCGGTGGGAAACATTGTCACGGGAGATGACGTGCAGACCCAAGTCATCATCAATTGCGGTGCCCTGCCTGCTCTCCTCTCCTTGCTGAGTTCACAGAAGGACGGGATTCGCAAAGAAGCGTGTTGGACCATCTCCAACATTACGGCGGGCAACTCTACGCAGATCCAGGCCGTGATTGATGCCAACATCATCCCGCCTCTGATTCATCTCCTGTCCAACGGGGACTTTAAGACTCGGAAGGAGGCATGCTGGGCCATCTCGAATGCCACATCCGGCGGACTTCAGAAGCCCGATCAGATTCGATACCTGGTGTCGCAGGGCTGTATCAAGCCGTTGTGTGATTTGCTGGCATGCCCCGATAACAAGATCATCCAGGTTGCGCTCGATGGTTTGGAAAATATCCTGAAGGTCGGAGAGATGGACAAAGAGGCGGCGGATCAACGTGCACCCGAAGCCCAAGTCAACCGGTATGCGCTGTTCATCGAGGAGGCCGGTGGCATGGAAAAGATCCACGACTGTCAGAACAATGCCAACGAAGAAATTTACATGAAGGCGTACAACATCATCGAACGCTATTTCTCCGATGAAGAGGACGCCGGCGCCGACATTGAGGAGCTGGCACCACAAGCGAATGCCGCCGGCTATACTTTGAGCTCCAACCAGCCCCAAGGACAATTCAACTTTGCAAATGGCAACGACTCAATGGACATGTAAAATGCCTTGAGAAGACGCCAAGCTCCGACCACTTGCCGGGGATTATTGCAACCGGCGTCCCAACCTAGGGCGCCGTGCATCTAGCGGGAGGTGACTTCCGCTGGGATCCGGCATTTATCAAATCAGTCGCCACAGCGATTCGATCACGAACCGAAGAACCAACCCAAGAATCAATCCAAGAACCAAACCCGAGCTCAGTCCCCGCGTCGAGGAGGATCCACACCCAACGAACACCAGCACCAACACGACCGCCCTTCATCTACGATCACCTACACAGATGCACCATCATGTATACCCACCCCTTTTGACGTTCGACATAACACCACCTCACTAAGCATCCCATAGAGGCGTTCGGGAGGAATGAAGAGTCCCTATCAGGCTTCGTGATGATCGGAGGGAATGGGCCAAGAGAGAGGAGATCGATCAGGCCGGATAATTTCGACAATCCTTCATCATGAGCAGCAGCCATGGTCCGTCCCCGTGTACGTACGACGCGCTGTTTTGTTAGTCCAATGCAACAAAATCCCCAAGAAGACGTCCCCGCTGCACGTCGTTCTGAATGACCCGAGTGCCTGGTCGCATTTCGGACTGGTGCTTACACCGAGAACCACCGTCACCTGGCCGGCATCCAGGGTTGACCTGATCGCCGGGCTCGACGACTTGCCAGGCGTTTGCCCGCCGATGGACTGACTGATGACGGACGGCTCCTCACCAAGTGATGTGCGCGCATCCTCATGCACACAACCCCTCATGGACTCATGCAATGAAGCTGAGAAGAGCGTCTGGACCTCCTCGCGTTGGCGGCTCCGTTTGACTGGCCCGCTTGACTGAGGTTCTCCATATGCCATTTGCCGGTTTTGTTGCTCCGTTCGTCGATATCCCGATAGCCCCGCAAATTCACCCTGTCATCTCGACGTAACGTGGTTGCTGATGCAAAGGCCCACCAGTGTACCCTGCCCGAGACAACGGCGTCATACAATACCGTGAACAGGTATAAAAGACGCCGTGAGGAGTTGCCCTGTGCTTGCCCATTTTCTACGTGAGATCAAGCCCTTGTGATTTATTTTCTACCAAAACGTTTGAAGCGACCACTTGATATCATCTTTTTTGTCATCCCCTCCCCTCACTTTCTTCCCTTGTGGGTGATCTCGAGTGGGGAAGCACACTTCTCTTGCAATACTTGTGTATCACGTCAGTGACCAGCCCAACCAGGCATGTCGGCTTTCGAAGTTCATGTGTGCCTAGGTCGGAGACGAAGACGACAAAGACGATGAAGGCGGTCAATTATCAGGGCGCGTTTAAAGTCAAGGTTGAGGAGGTACCGAAGCCGCAGATCCAGCATCCGGATGATGTCATTGTCAAGGTGACCACTGCCGGTACGTGGCATGCCCACAGGCTTGGATCTTCCGCTCGTTGAGTTCTTTGCTTTGTTTCCTTTTTCTCCCTGGTGACGGGCGAGAGCCCGCGAGCCAGGGACATGACCGAGTCCATATGCTGACGTTGTATCGCGTGAGAACAGCGATCTGCGGATCGGATTTGCACATGGTGAGTACAACGTTGCCAACGAAATCGAATGGCGATCGCGGTTGCTGAGGACTGGCCTTGCAGTATGAGGGACGAACAGGCGCCCAACCGGGAATTACCTTTGGTATGTCCACCCTCCCTTTTGGACGACAACGACTCGGCTGGAGTTCCAGCGAGGCTGACTCAATGCCAACAATCGTCCACAACAGGACATGAAAATATGGGTATCGTGGACGAAGTAGGCAGCGGCGTGACGCTGCTCAAGAAGGGCGATCGAGTCGTGATGCCGTTCAACGTCGCCGACGGACGCTGCCGCAACTGTGAGGAGGGCAAGACGGCTTTCTGCACGGGGGTCAACCCGGGCTTCGCGGGCGGCGCATACGGTTACGTGGCCATGGGGCCCTACCGAGGCGGCCAGGCCCAGTACATTCGGATTCCATATGCTGACTTCAACGCCTTGACGCTGCCGCCGGGCAAGGAGCACGAGAGCGACTTCATCCTGCTCGCCGACATCTTCCCGACAGGCTGGCACGGCGTGAGTCTGAGCGGGTTCAAGCCGGGTGAAACGATCGCCGTGTTTGGCGCGGGCCCCGTAGGCCTCATGGCCGCCTATTCGGCCACGTTGAGAGGCGCCAGCCGCGTCTACGTCGTGGACCGGGTTCCTGAGCGCCTCGCCGCGGCGAAGAAAATCGGCTGTACGCCAATCGACTTCAACAAGGGCGACGCCGTGGACCAGATCATCAAGGAGAATGGCGGCAACATGGTCGACCGCTCCGTCGACGCCGTCGGCTACCAGGCCGTCAACAGGGGCGGCAAGAAGGAACAGCCCAACATCGTGCTCGAGAACATGATCAGGGCCACCAGGCCCTGCGGTGGTTTGGGCATTCCGGGACTGTACGTGCCCACGGACCCGGGCGCGCCGGACGAGGCGAGTGGAAAGGGCATGATCAGCATAAGCTTTGGCAAGTTGTTCGAAAAGGTGAGGAAAGAGAAAGATCATTATGCAGGAGATGGCTCTGCTATCCTGTATTCCCCATACTGACCTCAATCTCTACAGGGCCTCTCTCTCGCCACGGGCCAGTGCAACGTCAAGCAGTACAACCGATATCTGCGCGATTTGATCATCGCCGGCAAAGCCAGCCCGTCGTTCGTCGTCAGCCACGAGATCTCCATCGAGCAGGCCGAGATGGCCTACGACAAGTTCGACAGGCGCGTCGACGGCTACACCAAGGTGCTGATTCATCCGAACGGGCCGTTGTAGACGAATCGGTCGGTTATTTTCCCACCAACTTGTTGGACGGCCAAAGGATCAATGGTGTACCCGAGAATGCTGGGTGAATAGCTGAAATTAACACCACAGAATATATCTATGTCTTTCCTGGTGTTGCCATGAGCCGGAACGCCTTCCCTTCCACTTTACATCCACACCTGTGCACCGTTGCTATCTATTCGTACATGTCCTTTGGTCGAACAGAGACCTATTCCCTACCTCTGCTGGTAAGCGGCCATCCCCCTCACTTTTGCCCTCGCATCCTTCACCAGCCTTTTGGTTTCGCTTTGTAGATCAGTTTCCGACTAGAACGATATTTCAAAGGCACGAACATGGTGGTGCTAAATATTCCCTCAATCCGTGCTCGAGTCTCGAACCAGGGGCCAATCAGAGCCGCTGTCTTCCTTGGTGGGCTGTTTCGAGACGTCCCTCAATTCTTCATCCCGGCTGTCCCCTTTCAGGCTCTCTCTGACAGACTTTGCCCAGTCATTGGCGATGCCTTCCTTGTCCTGCTCCCACTGCGCATCCACTTGCCTAAATTCAGCCTGTATTTTCTGCACTCGTTCGGCATTCTCCTTCTCTTGTTGTTCCCGGGCTCGCTTCTCGGCCTCCATCTCCTCCATGTGTCGGAGGTCGTCCACCGAGGGCTCGTACAAGTGCCAGACGGTGTAGTGGGGCAAGCCCACGACGGAGAATTTCATCCGTCTGGCCATTTTGCCAAAGCCTTCGGTTTCGGCGTGTCGCTCGAACGAAAAGGCCGGGAAATGCACGCCAGCACGGAAAACCCGAGCTTTGGCCAGAATGGAGACGCCACCGACGCCGTCGAGTTCCATTTCCACGTCGGGATCACCATAGGGATCGCGAAGGTAGGCCAGATGTGGCCGCCACGTGGCGTATTCGGCGTACCCCTCCACGATGACCGCGTCTTCATCCAGCGTCTCGGCCAGTGCCATGGCGGTCTCGGATTCCTGCCATGAATTCAGATCGTAAGGCTGTTCCCCTCCAAGCCAGTCAGGCAACGGCCGCCAGATGTCTGGAATGGCGGTGGTCAGCAACGAAGGTGGGGCGGCAAAGGCCGGTCCGACTTACTGGGCACAATGATATCTTTGTCGTGTCTCATCAAATCTTCAATGATGGTGAACGGGCAGGTCTCCACGTCGGCATCTCTCCAGTACACCCAGCTGTGGTAAGGCCGGAGAGCGGCGCTCAGCAGCCAGTTTCGTGCTTGCGCCATCAGTTTCCTCCGGCTGGCCTGCGCCGCGAACCCGTGTCGGCTCTCCACGTCCTGACTGACGGCTTGTCCAAAGTCTTTGTGTATGACCGAAATCTCCCCGTACGGCTGCGACGGGTCGGGGTCGGCTTGCTGTGCTTCGAGCATGTCCGAGAGCAACTGTTCCGTGTTGTCTTTCGAATCCGACACGAGGAAGGCCAGGTCGACGAGGTGATGCGGGTAGGTGAAATTGCGCAGATGCGCGAAGAACATCGGTAGATGTGGCGCCGCGTCTCTCAACGGCGTGCACAGCAGGACACGCTCTTCTCGTTCCCAACCCCGGGAAGTTCCCTGCACATCCTCCAAGTCGTAATAGCGTAATGTCTCGATATCAAAGGGCTCCTGGTTCGGCACGCTCTTTCCGGGAAAAAAAGACTTTCTTACAGAAGGAAAGAGGAGAAAGAGGATCAACAAGACGGCCACGGCCGCCGTCAACAGCAGCTTTTTGATGTTGTTCCGGCTGTGCAGTGATGTCTTCCGCGGCTCAAACCGGTGGCCGAACGGATGATCTGACTTCTCGTCCTCGACCAAGTCCTGCATGCCCCAGATATATTTGCTTTCCAGGTCCGACCGGTCGGAAGGAGGGTGACTGTAGGCGTCGTCATCACGTTTCCTCTGGGCGGCAAAGCCGTTGGCAAAGGCCTGATGCCTGTTCATCCCTCAGCTCATCACCACCTTCGCCAGGCCAAGAGTTATCTCGCCGATCCAGACACTTGTCGAAAACCGGGTGAGAAAAGGGAACGGTTGGGGGGGCGAAGGATGATCGGATGAGGAGGACGGATTGGATTGGGAGAAGTCTTGTGGAGGACGGGACCTGGATGGACCAAATGCCTGCTCCGTCGTCCTTGTGGTAGAAGACGTCGACGACTGGAGGGGGATACGGAGTGAGAGCCTCCTCGATCGTAGCAGAAGACAATTCGTGGCGCAAATGGAGGGCGCTGACGATTCAGCTTAATTAGACTGCTCAGGGTGCCGCTGCTTTGTGCTCACCCCGGTCGGGCGAGAATCGCCTCCTGCATGTCGCCAAGACGCTAATGCGTCCTCTGTTGTGTTTCAGCAGGTGGGTTTGTGATCACGTGATCACATTTCTCTGTCACTTTATCACCGTCTTTAGATCGTTGCCAAGAAGATGAGAGTTTGTGTTTGGGTCAACTATCCATAACAGCTTTATGTTTGTTCTTGGAGGGAGGTGTGGCGAAGGTACTAGAATTACATTCGACGTCCGAACAGATTTCTACCATGCAAGTACCACTTAGCCAGGTTCTATCAGGCCTCTGCTTAGGGCGATCTGCAATACCGATATTGCAGGACATGAAAAAAGCGCTCGACCTCTGGATGGAGGTGTGAAGATTCAGTCAATGGAGGAAAAAGGGGCCGTATATACACCGAGGTGGCTTGTCAGGCTCATCTCGCCAAGGCCGACAAGCCACTGGACATAACTAGAACCTCTCCTCCCCCAAATCTCACTATCGACAGCGTCTGCTTTCCGTTACTGCACGCTTAGTCTGCGCACGCCTTCCTCTTGTCCGGTTAGTTCTTACAGTCATCGTGCTTACGCTATAGATCCTTAGATCCATGGATGCGAATCACCGAATCGGGCTGACTCGGTTACCTCTTGAGGCGCTGACCCTCATCGTCCAGAACGTATGCTCTTAATTACAGTTTAAACAAGGAAGCTTATCAGGGCTCAGGTGTCCCAGAAAGATTTAAAGTCCCTCTGCGAAGTGTCCAAGAAATTATGTGAGGTAGCAACTCCACTACTGTATGAGAAAATGGTGGTTGATTGCGAAGCGGGACTCAACCCAAGAACCTCGGACGTTGAAAAGTTTTCAAGGAAACAGGGCAAAGTCGAATATGGCTCTGGCCTCGCATATGTCAAAGAGTTGACGATATCTCCCAAATCTCGCGATCTGTCAGAGGATGGCTGCTATCATAGTCAGCCCCTCATTCCAGAAAGAGAGACAGATGATGAGGACTCCGACACAGATTTTAGCAGTGAGGAAGACTGCTACGATGACGAGGAGTTTTTGAAATTTTGCCAACGGCTCCGAGATGACACATTGAGATCCTTCAGGTATGGGAACTCGATTTTTGTTGGCTCTAGACTGCTCTGGTCCTTACTAGTAACAGCTGGAATCTGGCTACATGCATTCCCCTTAACATCCTTGGACCTGCAGGTTACCTTCCTGAGCATCAGAGATCATTGGTGTCTCTCTCGCTTGTTACGAATTTCCTATGTACCGATCGAAGGGAAGGTTTCAATCAACTAGACTTGTCGACTTTCACAAAGTTACGTGCCTTCTCGTGGATTGGACTCCACTCGGAAGAGGACTTTGAAGCCCTCAAAGGGTGCTTGAGGGACAATGCGACGCATCTCCAGGCATTGACGCTTGATCTGATAGATTGTCAGCAGAACGACTTTTGGTCTCTCGATTCCGGCGAAACCAACGACGAGATTCCTGATTTGAACAACTTTTTCGCCACGGACGTGATGTGTCTCGGACAAGACTCGCCTGGCCTACACTTTCCTACGCTAGAACTTCTCAGTCTGTCGGAAGTCTCTTTCAAAACAGCCGAAAGGTCACTTGCATCTGCGTTTAACTTCAGCCGGCTACAGAAACTCAGGCTATGGAATTGCCCAGGGATGATAGAGCTTCTAGACGACGTTGCGAATTCGTACCACGCCCTACCACTGGTTTCGTTGGAACTGGTAATTGATATTCACCACGCCGAGACCCTCCCGGAGATGGAGGTAAGCCGATTTTTACAGACCATCTCCGGGCTCAGGGATCTGTACCTTTCGTTGTATGTCTGGGACTGGGAGCCCGTCCTGGAAGCGGTCATGAATCATCTTTCGTCTTTGAAACGCTTAGTTCTCCATGGAAGGGGTGTAGACGCGGACGAGGATAGCTTGTGGTTTGAAGAAGATGCAGACTATTCTATAGAATGGAATGGCCCACTATCACTCCTCTTCGAGCTGGCGGAATGCGATGTGATGGGGATCGCAAACCCTCCCAATTTCATGGTAAGTCTCCTTCTGCCACCGCCACTGATACCCCCTGACAGGCCGCTAGCAAGAGTGCCTAAGTGGCATCGCTTCCCACATGAACTGCAAGATGCTCCACCTTCGAGCATCATGGGATGAGCTGGGAAAGACCACTGGCGAATTCTACGTTACGAAGGAAGAGTTGTACACCTTCGCAGAGTGGGCGTTTAGCCCAAATGGGATTGCAAGCCTCGAGGTCATTGCATATGGTGATTTTGCATTCCCTCGGGAGAAGAATGCGCTGTTGTGCAGGACCATCCACCGGGAAAGCTCATCGCCGTCATTTCAAATGCTAGAAGAGGGCAATAAAGCTCTTTGGGACTGGGTACAGTCTCAAATGGATGCTCTCAGCGCATGCGCCTTCAGAACCATCACGACCGGTTAGGATGTGGCATATATTTCTTTCCACAAACAGCCGCATATCGTCTCCTTTTTCTCCTTGACGGAATCTTGGTCGAGTCGGCTTCGTTGTTGATGAGCAAACAATATTAATTGGATACTGTATCTAAGATGCTGCTTCTGGTGTTGGAGGAGTGCTTGAGGCCAAGTCAACACTGCCTCTGTTCCCAACAGCTGTCATTCCGGCTCTGGCCAGCCGTGCGGAGTCAGGTTATGGGCTATACTACGAATTACGGCTGTATTGGGACCCAATAACCCACTCAAGTAGACCTCTCTCGTGTGCAAGCCAACTCGCATTCACACTGAATTGTCGGCGCAGCTGAATACTCCTCCCACAGTCCCAGCCTGGTAACCCAAGACGATACTGTCGACAGAGGCCTGGTGACAAATTAGAGCGGCTCGTCAATGGCAAAGGTCAAGCTTACATAGGTGCCGACACCCAAGAAGAAGATGCCAACCACGATGATGAAGATGTTCACCAACAGGCCCATCCAGCCGCGGACGCCTCTCTCCTTGTAAAAGCTCGGTCCGTAGTCGGCGCGTCTCATTCTCAAGTATGCGACTCCCCAGAAGATCCAGCCAAAGAAGGAGTCAAAGAGTGAGCTCATCAGGGACAATAGGTCGGAAAAAAAGGGGATGACCTCAGCAATGATGAAGGCCAGGATCCAAGTGGCCGCCAGAATAGCCGCCCAGGAGACCCAGCCGATCACGGTGTGGCTGGTCTTGTGGCGGGTGCCTTCGAATACCCGAAAGAAGACAAAGCGTGCCGATACCGAAGCATACAGGACGCCCAAGAAGATCAAGGTCGGGATCATGAATGAGAAGGATATCTTCTTGTAGATGTCGTTGCCCAGGCTACCAAAAGCTGGGGCAGTGTTGTACTGAGTGCCGGTATAGCCGTATACTAGGAGCTGTCAGCGACGACTGATCGCTTGGGGCGTGGTCGTGAGCGTACCGATGCCTCCCACCAAGCTGAAGAGGATGACTTCGCAAATGGTGACCAGCCAGAGCGCCTTTCGAAAGTCGTAAGGATTCTTCATCTCGGCAATGAAACTGGGGAGTGTGATTTGTCCGATGAATGTGTAGCTGATATTCAAAAATGCATTCATCCCGGCCACAAACGTGGTGCCGGCGGCGGGGATTGCGAGAACAATTGGCTCTCCGCCGAGCTTCGTTCCAGACGCGGTGATGTGATTGGGATCAGGGTTGTAACCGGCCGTTCCGTGCTTGCCTTCGGCCCCTGCAAAAGCTGCGGCGAGAATGACACTCACAAAGGTGAAGAAAGCCGAGACCGTTGCCAGTCGGGACAAGGCGTGGAACGTGCGTGGCATGGAGCAGAGCCAGGATACGACGGCGCCGATCGCGGCGAATCCCACGGTACAGAAAGGATGGCCTCGCGTTTATCAGCCACAGTCTGTCAGGAAGGAACTCAAGTGTGATATACCGCTCATGGTGTTAAGATAGCGGGAAATGACCAAGACGTGGAGACCCTGGCGCCATTAGCAAAGCAAATAAAGACGCCACCCTGCCGCTGCCGCCGCCCCCGCTGCTTTTTGGGACGAACCTGAATAAAGGTGTTGTTGAGGATGAACATGATGGCAGTCAAGTACCAGGCCCATTTGGAATTCCAGAAGAGGATCTGCCCAATGTCACAAACGTCGCGCGTCTCTGGATGACGGAGACAGAATTCCCTGAGACGAGTCAGCCTGCGGAACCACAGCTTGCCGGCGGAGCATCGATATACCAGACAACAAGCGAGGTATACAGAACGAAGCCGGCTTGCACAACGGTCAAGATGAGCCCGGGCACCAGACCTAGGACAGAGTACGAGTACGGGAAGGACATGATGGCCAGGCAGATGTATTCCGAGAAGAGCAGGGCGGCGGTCTGAGAACCCAGTCAGCATGGATTGATCAGCATTTCAGACGGATGCTGGATGCTATGGTCTGCCCATTTCTTTCGGTTGAAACCGCCCAGGGGGGAATTTGTGCAAAACAGCTCGCTGTGAGGAGCTGGGAATTAAGCCTACCTTTTGCCATGAACAAGTCCTGTACTGGATCGCATCGCTGGCCTCCAACTCAACAAGCTTGGAATACTCCTCGGCTGCCTCGCTCTCTGACGCGACCGTACCATGAGTCGGTGGTGGTCCGATCCTGCTCAACCTCCGCCCATGTACTATCGTTGAGCCTCGTCTCTCGGCATCGATGACGCCACCCTCGGGCTGAAGTGAGCCAGTCGCATCAAATGCGTCTTTCTTTTCATTCGGCTCTGACATGGTGGCCGCAGAGAAGGGAGACGAGCTATTCAACGCCACTTGATGTTACGGATGGCCCGAACGAAGCAGGCCCAAAAGAGATAATCAATATCAATCTGACACCGCAGCTGCATGTGCTATTCGGAGAGCAATGGAATAGGGAATTTGAAGTGTCAATGACCTGGAAGAAGGGGGGAAAGAAGAGGTCCAAGCCGGGGGAGAAGGGCTGAGAAAAGGTTTGAGCTGTATGGAGAACTCGTTTGCAATTCACCAAAGATATCGTGACAAAAGTCCGAGATCTGGGACTGATGAAAAGTCTGAAGGAGCCCACACTAGCAGACGCGATGAGGCAAGGGCTTATGCTCACCTGTGGGAGCAGGGATTGGTGTCGAATGACGCCCACATATCTCGGACCACTTCCAAGATAGCTCTTCATGGATCTGGCGGACGCACAAGCCTGTCAATGCGATCGGCAAGGTTATCCAAGAAAGATGGATAGTGTAATTCGCCTGCAAGGCCATCTTGTGCGGTAGGGATCTGCATGGCACCGGCACCTTGGGATCGCCACGGTCTCGAGACCTTACTGGACGAATCAGCGGCTCTGGCCAGCGGCGAGCACGGCTGAAGCTGGATGATGCCATCGTAGCTGTCAGGCCCTTATAGGCCAGCCCAGTCACACCCACGTTCCCGCTCGTGCGTCGCTGGCGTGGCCGTCCGAGAAGTGGGCGTCTGGAGTGCATTTTGGGCTTCTCAGCGTCGCATTGTGCAGCTTTTCATTGCTAATAACAGTGTGATAATAATTTGTGACTGCCAAGCACAGCCCTATCAATGTCAGAGGGTGAATTGGCTGGTCTTACTCGGCCTGGGCATTGCTTGGGGAGAGCTTCGCACAGACCCATCCATTCTTGCCCATACTTGGTATTGGTATTCTGGGCCAATCATCATAGCCTCTTAATCAAGGTTGTGATCCAACATTAGCTCCATTGCCAACGAGGACTAGATGCTCCGATGTCCTGGGCTGTGAATAGTCAGCCACGCCGCCACTAGCGCCATAAAACGAACCAGATTGAGTGCAATCTGAGTAACATAAACTGGTCATGATCGCTATGCTCACGCCTGACATGGTTATTTGTCTCGTGTCCTTGGTCCTCGTGTTGTTGGTTCTTCTCTCAGCAGTCTCCTCTCATCTCCTCAGACGTCCTCATCAGCGTCGTCTTCGAGCAGCTCGGCATAGTCAGAGGCTGCAGCAAACGTGGGCAGGGCTTTCAGGCTCTTCCGCCGACGGCTCTTGGTCTCAGCCTCCCCGGAATGGATCTTAGCCGTCTGCGTCTGGACCCTGTCGCCCTTTGTCCCGGCGATATCAGAGGACAGCCCATCAGGAAAGATCTCCCCCTCAAAGCCGCGATCGTGGTCGTGGATCTCGTCGTCATCCCCTGTCATTAGGTCGTCCTCCGACTCGTCGAATATGCCGGCCTCAATATCCACCGCGTCATCGCTGGCATGACCCGGGGCAGCCCCACCGTCAGATTCCATCTCCTCGAGGTCGGACAGGTCGAGGTCGTCATCACTGCCAGCCTCACCCTCCAGGTCAGGGGCACTCTGCATCATGGCTTTCCAGACCTCGTCTTCATCGTCAGAGTCTTCTCCCCCAACCTTTTTGCTCTCGTCGCGCGGCTTGCGCTTCGTCATCGTCTCTTTGCGCAAGGTCGAGAAGTATTTGTGGAAAAAGACGTCTTCAGGGGCAACGTCCTCGTCCTTCTTTGACCGGAACTCTTCACGGTCAACTGGAAGCGACCGTTGCCCATAAGCTTGGCGACCAATGAGGACGCCGTGAGTGTCGGTCGCCGCCATCGGCTGCATCATGGATGATCCGCGGAGGCCAGTGCTGGATAGCTTCGGGTTGCGGTACACAAATCGATCCAGAAAGTGGATGAGCGTATGCAAGTTGAGATCGGGTTTCCCCGGCAATTTCGAATGACGAAGCACATGATCTGCTCCGAGAGAGACAGATGGGTGAAAGTGAGCGAGCAGCGGCAGCAATTCCCATGCGCAACTGGTGTCTGCATTGGCATGCTCAGGCGCCCGCTTGTGCCCATCGTAGACGCGCCCCTTCCCCACGTGGCCATCGCCAGCGGAGTGGGCGGGCTGGGTCAGGACGACTCCGTTGTCATCATCATCGACGTCGCGAAACACCTCTTCATCGTCGTCACGGTCTTCTGCTTGATCGATCATGGTCACCAGGGAAGGAAAGGTGGACTCCAGATCTTGTAATAAGAAGAAGGCGCCGTAAATGAAGGACGGCTCGTGGAGAGACAGCACTTGCAGGAGGCGCTTGACAAAGGCTTTGAGCCGCTTCGTGTTGAGATCAGCTTTGAGAGATCGGTGCAGAAGGTTGAGGTAGAGTTGTTGTTTCGAAGCATGCATGAGTCTGGGATCAAGCAATGACTCGTACAGGACTCGATAAAATCGGTCATTGGATGCCTGATGAGACGCCGAGAGCTGTTGGATGAGCATCAGAGCCTGAACGCTGGTGTTGAAGTTGGACGAGTGCGCAATCTGGAACAATGTATCCAGGTGCTCGGCAAAATCCTGCCTGTTCGAGCCCGCATACGGAACCGCTCGGTTCACCCCGGTGAGGACGGCGGAGATGAGTTTCTCTCTGAGTTCCTCTGCTTGCGGCTGCACGGGCACCGATTTCTTCTGCTTCTTTTGGTGCCTCGACGGTCCAGCACGCTTCTCCGTCTCTTCACCGGCGGGACTGGGGTTGGCGGTCTTGAGGAGGGCCGTGAACAAGCCAAAGTATATGTCCAGCAGCTTGAGGGCCAAGTCCTCTTCTTTGCTGCTCAGAGCGGTCTGGTTCAAGGTGACCACCGCGTAGTATTTGCCGTGGAGGCTCTGTCGGGGCCTGAAAAGGAAATCCGTTTCAACCGCGGAGATGACGATTGCTTTCATGGCCGGGTGAGCCACAAGCAGTTGCATGAGGAGGTACGACGCCTGGGAGGCAATCTTCTTCACCGGGTCTCCGAGTTTGTTGATGAGAAGTCGGAGAAGGTTGGACTCTTGTTCAGGCTTCTCTTTGAGCAACTCAAAGACATAGCTGACGGCCTTGGACTTGGAAAACTCGATTTCATCATTGCACCATCTCTCGAGGATTTTCAGAACCTCAAAATATTGTTGTTTGAGCCAGTCTTCGAACGCCCACACGATCAGGTGTCTCTCGGATATGCCGGGTGGCAATCTATCGCCCGGACTCCATTTCTTCAACGGGGCAAATGTGGCTGCTAGCAACGGCTGGGCAGGAAAAGGATACAGTCGTCGTGTCCCCGGCAGTAAGGAGCCTTGTGCGAAGAGATCCTTCAGCGCCCTCAGAACATCCACGGCTTGCGATCGACTTCTTTTCCTCGCCAGGCCAATGAGCGTTTCCAGTGCACGAACGTTGTGAAGAGGCGATTCTTGAACGGCCAAGGTCAATGCTGATATCTTGTCCGACAACGTCCCTGACGTCATGACGGTGCTGTAGAAAGATTGCGAGGAGGACTGCTGAGTATCTTTGAACCTTTGATTTTCTTCGTCGAGAAGCGACCTCGCGCGGAATTGGATGTGATCTATCGACTCCTGCGGGAGACTGTACTTCGCTGCCCGGTCCAAGTCGACTTCCGGGGTTTCTATGTGGAACCAGTCGGGTCGTGGTTCGCAGTACAATCTTGCCTTGTCCTTGCGATCCAACTTGTGAGAAGAGAGTCCTCCATTAATCTTGACTGAGCTGTCCTGACTCTGTGGTTGGATTTCCTCTCGGTCAAGAAGAATGTCTTCCTCGTCTGAGCTGTTACCCTCGTCGTCTGGTAGGTCCGGCCTAGTCTGAGCCAGTGTGATCTCCTTCAGAATGTTGGCCATGCCTTTCTCAAGGTCACTCTGATCCATTCTCGACGCCCGTTTCCGTAGAGGCTCGGCGGGAGATCCCTCGAGCTCGGAACCTGACTCTGCACCGGCGAGCAGTTCGAGGTCTTCAGCGCTGCCTCCCAACGCACGTACTTCTTTTTCAAATTCATCTTCGCTATCGCCATCACTCTCATCACCGAACGCTCTGTCCTGGCTGTCCTCCTGAGGATGGGACCGAGCCTTGGTCTGAGGTGACTTCTCGAGCACCTTGCCGTTGCGATCGCGTTTCTGGCCTCGCGGCCCTTCCACTTGGCTGGATCGCCTGTCTTTCTCTGTGTTGGAAGGTGTGCGATGTGCTTTGGCGCCCTGCGACTTCTTTGTTCCCGCTTTCTGGTGGAACTGTTTGAATTGTTCCTGAATTTTTCCCCGCAGATTTTTGAAAGGGTCGTCCTCGGCCGAGGCAGACGCAGCGTTCGAAGATTTGATCATCGGGTCCCGGCCCATGTTGGAGGCCGACGACACCTTGTGCGACTTATTCTTTGACATCTCAACGAAGAAGCTGGGTGTTGGTCGGAGGTGCAGACAACGAGCACCAATTCCTCAAGAAAAATGAATTGGGATATACGCTTGCATCTGCCAAGGCGGATTTAAGTGCATTAGTTCTCTATTATAATCACGTGATCTCGTGTGACCTGTAGCCTTGGCCATATATATTGGCATCAGCTTGTAGAATCCTTTGGTCCTTGCTGGCCTTGCCACAACTTCAAGTCAGGTCAAGACTAGAGCCATCTGTTTGCAAAGCCTGCCATAGGGAACGCGCTTTCAACCAATTTGGCAGAAAACGCTACAGGATAAGCGTGGGTTCACCATCCTCGAAAGATTCTCAACCGGAGTTGCGTGCGCTAGCAGCATTCATGAGGCACAATGTACTAGCCCGAGCTTCGAAAAGGAACATCTGCCGTCCGAGGTTATGGCGACAAATATCCCGCACACAAAGTTCGGTCCAACCAAGACAGCGTCGCGATGATATCTGGATCCCGTCAGTCAACATCAACAAGCAGGATGGGCCCGTTGACGCGACCCAGTCTCTCGTCAAGGCAGGATACCTCCGCCAGGCCTATGCGGGTATTTACCACATGCTACCTCTGGGACTCCGTGTCCAGGAGAAGCTGGAGCGACTTATTGACAAGCACATGAAGTCCCTCAAGGCGTCGAAAGTCTCTCTCTCCTCTATTTCTTCACAGGCGCTATGGCGACGATCCGGTCGTCTGAAAGCGGAGGCCGAGTTCTTCACGTTTCAAGACCGGAAGGACGCCCACTGGCTGTTGGCACCAACCCATGAAGAGGAGATTACCAACCTGCTCATTGGCATTGTTCACACCCGCCAGCAGCTTCCCGTGCGACTGTATCAGATCAGTCGCAAGTACAGAGATGAGAAGAGGCCTCGTGGCGGGCTGCTCCGTGGAAAAGAATTCATCATGAAAGACTTGTACACTTTCGACAACACCCCAGCAGAAGCTCATGCCACGTACGACGAGATTCGACAGGCCTATCGAAATTTTCTCGACGAACTGAAAATCAAGTATGTCGAAGCGCGAGCGGAATCCGGTGATATGGGGGGAAATCTCAGTCACGAGTACCATTTTCCCAACGCCGCTGGAGAGGACGTTGTCATTACCTGCTCGAAATGTGACTATGCCAGGAACGAAGAATTTGTGTCTCAAGGCACCTTTGAGCCGCAAATATTACCTCCGTGGTCGGAGACCGAGTCCAATTTGACGACAAGCAGTAGTCGGCCGTTGCTTGAGCATGATGTGATCAGCACCGACGGTCACAGCCTAGTTCGAGCCCTCGCACGCAGGCCGCCCAATTTTCCGGCAGACCAAGAGCTTGGACTTCGACCGCTCAATGGGTACGCCATCAAGGCCGCTCTGGACGGATTTCTGGATCTGAATACCGGTGTCGAAAACCCTCGACAGGTCTTTGAACAGTCAGTCGCAGAGCAAAGCGAGAAGGAATCTCCCGAGCGCCGCGAAATTTATTACGTCCTTGACCAAGACCTTGACCTGGATGCCGCTCGCACCGTCCTTGCAAAAGACAGAGAATGGCTCGCGGGCCAGGCCATCGATGCCTACATTGTCAGCTCACCGCCGGACGCTTCCAACGGAATTCATCTCTTGAAACACCAGCCCGATGATCCTTGTCCTGAATGCAAGGAAGGCAAGCTTCAGCTCCAAAAGGCCATTGAAATCGGCCACACTTTCCACCTGGGAACCCGGTACAGTTCCAAGCTCGGCCTGGCTGTCCGCTCGTCCGGAAGTCGTCCTCAGAAGGGAGAGGAGCCGACGGCGGTCGAGATGGGCTGCCACGGAATCGGCGTGTCCCGATTGATCGCAGCGACGACCGCGTGCTTGTCCGATGATTCTGGACTGAACTGGCCCCGAGTGATTGCACCTTTTGAAGTCGCCATCTTGGTCAAACAAACCGACTCCGAACGTCTCTCGGCGGCGCACAAATTGTACGACGACATCACATTGTCAGATGCCGGCACGTCGGATGTCCTCCTCGATGACCGCGCCGATCTGAGCTTGGGCTGGAAGATGAACGACGCCGATATGATAGGATACCCGGTCATTGTCGTGGTGGGTAAGACCTTTGACCAAGGAGAAGTAGAAGTGCAGTGCCGACGCTTGAAAGTGAAGCAACATGTACCCATTGACCACGTCGTCGAGTTTGTTCACCAGTTACTTCGGCAGCTCTAAATCATCCTAACGATGGATGTGTGTATAACAGCAATAGGAAGATACCCTTCTCTGGCCTTGCAGCAGGATTAATATTGTAACCATGTCGAGGCCTTTTGTCTTCTGGTGCCAGCCTTGCGGGGCGATCATGCTGAGGCGGAAATTTCCGCCAGACAAGAGTGGATAGGTCTGCCTGCATCGAGGTTGGTTTTAACCCAACCAAACGATGACACAACCCGAGAGATCATTTTACAACAAACAAGCAAACAGTTTGTAGAGGATCTTCTTGTGCCTCACCTGCTTCACCGGCCCAGTTGCACATCAAAATGGCCCAACCCCAGAAAGCACCGCCAAATGCAGTCGACATCACCACCTTACCGGTCCAGCAGCTTTCGGCCCTCCAATCCCGCCTCTCCCAAGAATTAGAGCACCTCACAAACTCATACCAGCGTCTCCGGGCGGCGCAGTCACGCTTCAAAGACTGTGTCCGCAGCATACAAGACGGTGTGCAAGGCAAGAGTGGAGGTATGATGGTCCTTCTCTCCGGCGACGACACGGAAACAAGGCTCTCTCTAATGACGAATGCAGATACACCCCTCCTCGTCCCACTTACGACCTCGCTCTATGTCCCGGGCACTCTGTCGAGCTCATCGACCGTCCTCGTGGATGTCGGGACTGGGTTCTTCGTCGAAAAGAGCACTACAGATGCCATCAAGTTCTACAACGGCAAGGTGGACGATTTGACCGAGAATCTAACCGAAATCGAGAATGTGGTCGGCGGGAAAAGCGAGAACCTGAGAATTGTCGAGGATGGTGAGTTTGCAGTAGACACTATATGGAATGGAATGCTAAGATCTGGTTTCAGTGCTTCGGCAGAAAGTGCTGGCTGGGCAGGCGGCCCCGACGCAGGCAAGGAAGAGCGGAGGATAAAATGCCGGTGCCAGAATTGCAGATATGCACAAGCCAGTCTCTGGATCAAAGAGCTGCTTGCAAATCTGTCTCCTGGCATCATTCCGTTTTCTGGGAAGCGAAACCCGGCACCACTTCCCACCAAACGGTCCTCCTGCCGCACAAGAATCCCGACGCCGTTCACGACGAGGTTATGGAATTACTGGACCGTCTGAAGGAATCCTCTGCACTCCGGCAGATTCGACACTGAAATGACGTTCAAGTTGGGATGGAGGGAGATGCAACGAGATGGAACTCCAATCATAGCCATCGCAATTGGAGGAGGCATTCTCCCTGGCCTGGATCGCACCGGTCTGTTGCAGCTTTGACATGGTCGAAGCTGATGGCTCTCTATGGCCACTCGCCGGTCTCGTAACGGACGTCGTGATTACGGCGGCGGCGGCGGCGGAGGAGGAAGAGAAGAAGGATAGTTTGTTGGTCGATATCATCTTCCACTGATGCAATTTTTCTCCACTTTCGAGAGTGTGACCCGGGACCGCTTTTAGTCCCCTTGGACACATCCGACGGCCATCTCAAGCCTCCAAGGTCCTGTAATTCCATCCCTATTATTCGCGTTGTCAGCCGTAAACTGCTGTGAACTGCCGATCATGATCCAAAAGAGGAAGCATCTACTCCACTACTGCCCACTCTCTTTTCACGAGCGCGGCCGCATGCATCTGAACTCTTACACCTGTAACCCCCATTTTCCACTGGCCGCTGGCCTGTCAATGTCCACTCGTCCGTGATCAATGTCATGCAAAGTCCCCAGCAATGAGTCGCTGAAACCAACGAAAGAGAAGCATTGCTGAGTGGATGAAAGGCCCCGAACGGTCGGCAGGAAGGATAAGATGCTGTCCTCGTGGCGAGATTATGGATAACTCCCGGGAACGTCCCCACAGCGTGAAGGTTGTCAAGGAAGGGAGCTAGCTCTAGACGATGCTGGCCGACTATGCTGAGGCAACCTTGGCAAATCAGCCATGGCAATAGAGAGCAGATCCTGGATCTGTTCGACTTCTTGCATGAAAACCTTCAGCCCCTTGGGCAGAGATCGGCTGTCGTCGGCATCGCGGCTGTCAGGGAAAAACGTGGCAATTGACTTCACCCAATCCACATTCTCGCCCGGACGGATATAGCCAAACTGGCTGAGGAGATTGTCCCATTCGGGATAGTAGTAGGCCGCAGTCCAATCCGACTTGACCGGTGTGGCGCTGGGATTTCCCTCCTCATAGACGTCTTCACGACGTAGTTCAAAGAGTCCATCGGTACCTTTGAAATGATATCGGACGATGGTGATCTCAGACACGCGTCTGAGGCTTGCATGGCCAGGCGGAAAGATGGCACGACGGCGTGGGTATGATTTGATCCCGTTGGGGGCCGCCTTGAACCCGAGATTGGCCTGGAAAGAGGCCATGTCCTTCTGGGCCTGCTTGTTTTGGAACAGTCTGACGGCATCGATGCGCATTTGGTAGTCTGGTCTCTCGAAGTCGAGCATGCTGACTTGGAGTCGGGAGTCTTCATCACCCTTCTTGAACTCCAGCCAGCGCTGTCCACAGATCTCGAGCTCTTTCCCGTCAATGCCGGGGTTGAACTCGGTCTCCAGTCTGAGGACGGTGTTGGGTGTCTCTCCCTGAAAATCGAACAGCACGGCATACGCTTCCTGGTGGTGTTCTCCAAAGGCATCCAGAGCCGCGAGGATGTCTCCCAATTGTGAGATGTCGCGGTCAGGACTTCTCAAGGCATATTGCTGCAGGCGAGTCCGGTCTTTGGTCACCATGTCGCAAAATTCATCAAATGTATGGCTCTCTTCTCCGTTCATGGGTCGGAGAAACTGACTGAAGCCGAGTTCTCCAAAGATGACTCTCATGCGGACATGTCTCTGGGAAAAGCTGAGTGACTTGAAACAAGAATCGATGCAGGACCGGATCGTCCGGCGATTTTGCACATGCACTCGGCGGCAGAGCGCATTCCACTCGCCCTGTTCTTCTGCCGGTAGTGGCTTTCCGTCTAATGTGGGCAGATAGAGATTCGTCGTCGGGTCTTGGTCCAGGCGCACGCGGTCTTGGTACGTCTGAACGATCGGAAGATGAAATAGATTGACTCGGACGAGTTGGGCCTGGCGCGCCAGCATCTCTTTGAAGAGGTTGACCACTCTCACATATATCTTCAGGATGTCGTGCTCCGATTGCGCCGAGATCTGAACCGATGGTATATCCGTCGTCTGGAAGTCAATCCGGCACAGATAATTGTTCCGGATTTCGTCAAGCACTTTGGCGTCGTGGTCGCCAGCGAACTGCTCGAGGTCCAGGTCTCGTGACAACAGGAGGTATGCCTCGTACTCGAACTCCACTTCGGCCCCCGCGGCTCTGAAAAGGTCATTCACCTCCCTCAGCTTACTTTGCCGCTCAAGCCGATGTTCAGCCCGACCGTCGAGAGCCTGCATCTTGACCCAGTGTTCACGGCTGGGCCTGACTCCGAGAGCACGGATATCTTTCTCGAAATACTCGAGAGCTGATCGTGCCCGGGCCACCTGCTCTTCGGTGCCCCAAATGAGGATTCGTGTGGTGTTTTCATCGGGCGTGGCAATGTAGGCTTCGGTATTTCGACAGATCTCATCGAGACGGTCCCGCGCGACCCTCGATGGTGATCCGTTGTCGTCTCGGATGCTCCGAAGCAGCATTCTCCAGGTGATGGATAACTCATACTGACCGTCTTCTCCTTCACCTTGCCGACATCTCAGAGAAGAAGCGTTTTCCACGGGAACGGACCTGGGTAGGGGGGGCTGTCGATGGTGTCCCCGGCTGACCGGGGCGGGGAATCCCTGAATTAAAGGTCTGTAGTTCTCTGAAAGTCTGCGGGCGCGGTACCCAGTCGTCGATGAGGGCTGATGGCGAAATCCGTCCGGGGTTCGTTGAGCGATGGCCGGATCGCTTCGACTCGGAAGGATTTCGTGACTTAAGTTTTCCCGGGCACCAAAAGACAGCACTGGTCCGCCTGGCAAGCTGGCTTCATTCCACGCTTCAAAGGGTCAGAGCGGGATTCATTTGGAGGGAGATATAGAGACGCCCCGGCGGCAAGGTGCGGAGACTCACCATCAAATCCATCTCCTTCATGGCTGTGACACAAGATTGTTAGAACGTTGGACGCGTTCGGGCATGTGAAACAACTTACTCGCTCATCCTGCCGGGATAATCCACCCGATGATATGTTTCGAGGGGTGGTCGACAGCATGAACTCGGGATGACAAGATTGATGCAAGCCGATGACAGATAAATGTAGACGAAGTGAGGAGGTATGATGCCACAAGCTCAGTCGATGGAGCTTCAAGAGACGCAATCTCGAATAGGTCTGTGCCCCTTTAGACTGACCAATTATCCATAAGCAATGAAATCAATTCCTACCACCCAGCCAATCCTTACCAAGAATCTCGCGGTTTGTTGGATTCGAATGGTGCGAGATAGGAGTGTGCAAGATGCTCAACGGCGTAGTCAATGATGGTGAGGAAGGAGGATTCTGGCTAGAGCTATCTCGCATAGAGATCTGAGATGGATTTTATTTCCTCGGTGCAGTGGTCAGTGTTGACTGCCGCCAAGACAGCCGAGTTCGGATTCACGGTTCTTCAGCAACGGGCATAAAACACTGGTCAGGTCAACCAGGCGCAAGTCTGCAGTAATCAGCATGGTTGCCATCAATTTCCTTCGCATCATCAGTTCAGTCGGAATCAAAGATTTCATGAGGCTTTCTGCAGAGAGGAATCCCCAGGCGATCTGTGCCAAGATGTGCTAGCCACGTTTGGTCATATTCATCTTGGACGCGTTCTTGGACGCGTTGTGAAGTCAGGTTCTCCAGCATTGGATACCCTGGATCGGCTTATTCTGACTTGGTGTGTGCGATAGTCAGATTTGATGAGGCAAGATGCAGAAGCAAAAGAGATGGTTAACAAAAGGGGCCCTTTCTAGAGAAGACTCAGACGACGAGCTCGGATATGAGGATCACCCCTGGCAATGGATGTACGAATCAGAGGACACGAGCAACAAAGCCGACATCGACAGGACACCATCACGAAAGAGAAAGGCGGTTGACGGGTCAAGCAGGAAGCGTGCCATCATTGGTGCTCGGATGGGCACGTTCGTCGTCCACATCGGCGACGCCGTCCTCTTGAAATCTCCCGAACAGGGCAAGGATTGGGTTGGCCTGGTGTGCGCTTTTTCCGACACCGACGACGATGGAGAAGAGGAGATGTGTGCCCATATACAATGGTTCTGCTCGACCGACGAGTTGGCTTTTGGGAAGACATCCAAAAGGCGACCGGATTCGTTACCCAATGAGTCCTACATCACGGCCGATTTCAACATGAATCCACTCACGGCCATAAACGGTAAGGCAACAGTGCTTTCTAAAGAGGCCTTCTTGGCCACGTACCCGAATGGCCAGTGCCCGAAATCCAAGTCGGCCATCAACCGTTTTGCAAAGACGATCATGTGCCGGAGAGGGGTCAAACAACGCACCATGCAGTTTACCGACGAGTTTGTCTGGGACGAGATTTACAAGGGCCCCGAAAGCCTATTGAGTCTGATCGACTGGATCAAGGAACAAACGAGAGGCAAGAGGCGCCAGGCCGGGCCAGTCCCAGATCCAGATGCAAGGTACGAGCAGAGGCAAGATGGAGAGGACGAGGAAGTCCCGGCGACACCGCGCAAGCGTCGCAAGCTGACCGCTGCCGTCACCCCCACCTCGTCGGTCAAGTCGACCAAATTTTTCACGCCCACGAACAAGCGGATCGTGATCAAGAAGGCGTTGGAGGTCACGCCGTTAGGAACTCGAATCCTCTCCCCGTCACAGGACCTGTCCACTCCGTACCGTCATGCCCGCTCCACGCTCCACGTGTCGGCTGTGCCGACCTCGCTGCCCTGTCGTGAGCAAGAATTTGCGACCGTCTATACACACTTGCATTCGGCCATTTCGGACGGCTCGGGCGCCTGCATTTACATCTCCGGCACTCCTGGAACCGGGAAGACGGCGACCGTGAGAGAAGTGGTCGCCTCGCTGCATCAGGCCGTTCTTCACGATGAGCTAGACGGCTTCAACTTTGTCGAAATCAACGGAATGAAAGTCACGGAGCCCCATCAGTCGTACTCGTTACTCTGGGAGGCCATCAAGGGCGACCGAGTCAGTCCCAGTCACGCTCTCAGCTTGCTCGAGCACGAGTTTTCTCACCCCAGTCCTCGCCGAATCCCCTGCGTCGTCCTCATGGACGAACTGGACCAGCTCGTGACCAAGAACCAGAGCGTCATGTATAACTTCTTCAACTGGCCGGCTCTGAGACACTCGCGCCTGATTGTGCTCGCAGTCGCCAACACGATGGATTTGCCCGAGAGAACGCTTTCGAACAAGATCAGTTCCCGGCTGGGGTTGACCCGAATCACCTTTCCGGGCTACACCCACTCTCAGCTGATGGAAATCGTCTCATCGAGACTAGAAGGTGTGCCAGGCAACATTGTCGACCCCGATGCGGTGCAATTCGCCAGTCGAAAAGTCGCGGCCGTGTCCGGTGATGCCAGACGAGCGCTTGATATCTGCCGGCGGGCCGTGGAGATTGCCGAACAAGCTCAGGATCAACATGACGCAGACGATGGCCTGTCGGTAGACACACCCAGTCGACGGGGAAGGAAGAATGGCAACCGGGAGAACAAAGCTTTGGCACGGGTCACAATCGCAACCATCAAACAAGCGATCAACGAAGCCACATCTTCACCGATGGCACAACACCTCCGATCGCTCGCACTCGGCTCGAAACTCTTTTTGGCCGCACTCCTAGCAAGGTCGCGCCGCACAGGTGTCGCCGAGTCGACTCTGGGAGACGTGCTAATCGAAGCAAACCGGCTCGCGGACGCGTCAGAGAACTCGGCCATCCACGACTTTTTGTTGTTGGACCCCAAGATGAGTGCCATGCCGAGGGTGGTCGCCACGGGCGCTGCGGCCATGCAGTTGGTTGAGGCGGGCTTAGTGGTCATGGAGCTGCGCAGTCGCGGGGAGCGAGCCAGAAAGGTCAGACTCCGAGTCGGAGAGGAAGAAGTGAAAAGTGCGCTTCTGGGTGATGGTGAAGTGCGAGGACTTGGTTTCAACACTTGAGCATGCACAAGTTATGACGACGGAATATTCTAGCAATCGGCCTACTATCCATCCATTCACAATTGGAATCTGCAGTTTGATGTGGTGAACGATTGACACTACACCAAAGATGGTCTTGTGATACCCGGTTCTGAGAGACTGGAGTCAGACGGTGGATGGAGGGTCTGCCAAGATTTCGCATTTGCGGGGCCATGGAGAGACCTTTTTTTGGTCGCTGGCCCGCAAAGTACTTTTTGCCTGCGCGATCTGAAGATGTAACTTTCATCTGTATTCTTTCCCCCTCCCTGCCCTTCCTGCTCGACAAGTGCGGTCGCCGGTGAGTGTCAAAATGGTCGAAAAGGTCTACGTCACATACAATGAGGTCAGTTGGACCTCGCCCTGAGTCTTTGTGACAGGCTCCAGTCACGAAGCTAGCTCGATAGGGTTCATGAGATTGACGAGGATGGCGGGTTCTAGATCCACAAATTGTGCCAGACTTGGGCACCGAAGATTCTCAGCGACTTCAACCCCAACCTGATGATCGCGATCGGTGGCGGAGGCTATGTCCCGGCGCGGATCCTGAGGTCAGCGTCGCCGTGGTGGTTACGCATTCATGTAGCTGTCTGACGATCTCTTTAGATCTTTTCTGAAGCGTCCCGGCGCACCCAACATCCCGATCCAAGCGATTGGACTGTCCTTGTACGAGCAACTTTCCGACGCAAACCCGGTGGAGAAGCCCGGGACGAAAGTCACGCGAACACAGTGGCTGGACCTGTCGTCTCTCGAAATGACAAATTTGATCGGCAAGAACGTTCTCATTGTGGACGAGGTCGATGACACTCGCACCACGCTCGAGTACGCGGTCAAGGAGCTGGAGAAGGATGTCGAAGTGGCGAGGCTGCAGCAGGGAAGGCAAGAACAGACCAAGTTCTCCATCTTCGTACTGCACAACAAGGACAAGGAGAAAAAGGGCCATTTGCCAGAGGCCATGCTCCTCGAGCAACGCTATCTGGCCGCGGTCACCGTGCCCGATGTCTGGATCTGTTATCCCTGGGAAGCCATCGATATCGACGAACACGACAGCCTAGCCGCGGAGAAGGGCGTCAAATGAATCAAGCGAGGCGCATGCTCAGGCGGGAATAGATTCGATACCACAAGAGAGTCAGACAGAGTGTGCATGATAGTGACTTAGACGTCAACATTCCAGGAACGCTGTATTGTGTTGTGTGGTGCTGTGCTCTGCCTGCTGTTCTATTCAAGTCGCCTCTTCTTCCGTCGCATATCCAATCTCTAGTCCCAGCGCACCTTCCTTTGGTCCAAGTTCTTTTTGGCGCCCTCGATCTGGGCCATCAGCTCCGTGTACGCGTCTTTCGTATCGTTAAATTTGAGGACACCTAAGCCCAGTCTCCCCAGCAAGTAGGCACCTAATGAGACGATTGCCCAGAATGGCAGCACCGGGATGATCTCCGCCTGAATTGTGGTCGGTAGTATGGACGGGACCGGGGACGAATCTGTCAGCAGTGGGAGAGCGAGTAAAAGGTATGCCTGGCATTTCATGTCAGCACCACGTCTCGCATTGCGAATGAAATCGAACACACTGAAGAGGCCAGCAAGGCAAACGAGATTGTTTGTGCGGCGCGTGTCATATTGGATGTCCACGAATCTGACCGAGCAGAGGATCTGCCAGCGCAACTGAACTTCAATAGGTTGGAAATATTGTTCAAATGCTAAGTGGTGACAGGACAGGGGTCAGGGAGCAATACTGCGCAAGATGCCGCATGGTTCACCGTAGGTTCTAGACTTCTACAACATCAGACAGCAATTCAATCCGCGCATTCTCGCTAATACTCTGCCATCATCATGGTCCTTGCTGTCAGATGGATGGTTCTGGAAGGACATCCGGAGCACAATCTCACTGATGGATAGATGTATGGACTCGGCATGACGGTGCAGGCTGATCTATTTTCCTAGGCATCAGCATATCACTCCGACGCGTTAGATATAAGGACCTCACGCCGCACGTTCGGCCATCATTGACCTTTCCTTGGTTCAATCATCTTCCTTTAGCCTATTGTTGAATGCTCTGACGCGCCATCTTCTGTGAGGAGTCTGCCGCCATGACATCCTTGACGCCATCGGAAGCCTGTGGGAGCCTTGCGAAGGCGCTCTCTGATGTTCCCCGATCCCTCCTGAACTCGTATTCACGATCAATGTACGACATTGCGGTGTCCGGGCTTGGACATGCGTCACAGTATCCTCCTAGTGGAAAGGACGGCATCAAGAGGGCCATGCGTGCTCTCGCATGTCGTCTCGATCAATCCTCTCAGCCAGACGATCTTTGGGCCACCCACGCCATGGAAATTCTGGCAACAACGACTCGAGAGGTCCCGTTTTGGAGGGCCACGTTTGGCTTGTCCAGTAAACCGACCAACGAGGACAATAAGACTCAGATTTCGGGTGATGCCGGTCCCGATTGCGTTTTAGAGCTTGCTCGCCGCATTGTCAGTCGACCATGGCGCGAAGAGACCCGGAACCAGATCAGGAGTGCTCTACGTCTGATTGCAAACTGCTGTGCCGACAACAATGTCAATCGCGCCATCATCATTCGTCGAGGAGGGATCGCAGCGATGATGAAGCTCGCTCGAACGGGACGGGAGTGCGATCTGCTTCTTCCCACACTCTACAATGTCTGTACCGAGTACGATGAGCCTGCCGTGGACGACGATGGCAAGCCATGGGCGTTGCCAGATCAGCTCCACAGTCCGAACGCGGAATCCACCGCGGCTTCTGGGGTCAACCTTGCCGAGCAAAAGCTCGCCATGTCTCTCGAGCGATCAACAGGCTTGACATCTATAGAGGTTCTTCTTGACACCAAGGACTACCGTGGCGAGGAATGTCTCCCCGTCCTGGCTGACTTGGTCGAAATGGCAAGCCGGTCGGCCATCTACGGGATTCAGCACATTCTTGGAAACGAGAGTGATGATGCCATCAACCTCGACACGGGATCTTTGAGTCTGATCGATTCTCTCTTGAAGCAGGGGACGGACATCGTCATCCAGGACCCGGACTGCTCTCCGTCGATTTCTCAGGCCGTCCTCAACCTGCTGACACAAGGAGAATGCCGCAAGGCACTTTTAGATGTTGATTGCGGGATCTGGTTATTGATTCACCTCTTCTATCTCACCGAGCAGGACGATCCGGAGGACCGTGCAGGAGCTCATCACAACCGAGCAGGGCTCCTGAGGATGGTTTACGAAATCTCAGCGTTGCCCGAGTATGCCGTGAAGCATGGCCCTGAATCGGCACTGATCCGGAGCTGTGTCGAGAAATTGCGCCTCTACCAGGAGCGGCCGCGTCGGTCGGCGGGAAATGGTGGACCGACAAACTCACATCACCCGTTTGCTCCGATTTGTGTCTTGCTCTCCAACATGGTCACCTCACGCGATCGGGCAGAGAGCCTGTTGAAATCAACCGACATCACAGACTCTCTCTTTTCACTCCTCCAATGCGAAGATGACACCGACGTCTTGCTGCCCGCCCTCAACCTCGCAACCAAACTCGCCCTCAATCCGGAAGGCCAGAAGCGCCTGCATGACGTAGGCCTTCTCAAATTCCTTCCACTTCTGCTTGTGCGGACCAACCTGACACTCGACATTCAACGCGAGACACTCGCACTCATCCGACTGATCGTCAAGAGCCAACCGGACTATCTTGACGATTTGAAAGCAGAATCCCTGTTGGACGCCGGGCGTTCGGAGAAAGGGGGACTCTGGGCCGTCGCAATGCCGCTGTTCCGACGCACCATCGATGCCGGCACAAAGCTCGAACTCGGTCGGTTGGTCATTGAAATATCTCGAACGTTGCTTGGTTTCGTCCAAAAAGAACCAACAACACCAGAGCATGTCGACGAGGAGTGTGGGGCCCTTTTTGGTTCCGAAATTCGTGATGTGGCCGACCCTGTGATATTTGTCATCAAAGAAGGTCAATCGGAGGGAGTCGTCTCTGAAGGCTGGTTCGGTCTTGCAACCATGTCAATGTGGCCGTCCGGGCGACGTTTTGTTCTCGAAGCGCTGGATAAGAACGGTATGCGCGAAATCTTGATCAACGTCGTCGCTTCGAAGCGGGGTCCGAGCTACGAGAATCTGAAGTGGCTGGTGGTCAAGTTGCAATCCGTGCCGAGCAACGACATCCCACCCAATCTCAAGGACGTCCTTGAAAATGCCGCAAGCGAAATGGGAGTCGATTGGGTTCTGGTCTAATCCTGACATCGAGTAGATGATATCCTTTAGGTGCTGCTTGCCACATGCCGAGTAATCCATCTAAGCATAAACATCGCCGGATTGGTGGATACACCCTCACACAGACCGAGACTGCTCCTAGACACAGGCGAGTGTTTGCGCCGAAGAGCCTGGTCGAGAATGATCTGCGCCTGGGATGGAAATGCGTTGATTAGAGATCGAAACTGTAGAGGTCGACTGCAGTTGAATGGCGGTTTGGTTGAATGGCGTTTGCTATGGAGCAACGACTCCAAGACTTGAGTCAAGATCGAAGACCCTGGCGTCATTCGCGCTCTAGCCCCTTCTCCTTCCTGCTCTTCCTTCGATCGCGGATTCTTTTCTCGGTGGCCATGAACTCCCTGATGCCAACAGGAATATCTCGGAACAATAGCTCTTCGTCGGTGCTGGAGCTTGGAATCTGCCAAAGAGAGTCGCTTCCGCCTCCGTCGTCATCCATACTGGTCGATGCGGTATGGTCTTCGGGTCTAGTGACATGTAACTTGGGCTTCTCCGGGGAGCCGTCAAGGATCTTTGCCCGTGCGGCGCGCACTCTGGCCGCCCAAGCCTCGACATCGTCTCGATAATCATCCCAAACGCAACTCGTAACTCATGTCAGCATCGCCTTCTTCCAGATTTCAAGTTCCTTACTGGACGCAACCACTCATACAACAATTCTCCGGCTCCGCAGGTCGAGGAGGTATGGGCACACCGTTGATCGTCCGCCATGTGGCGTCGGGTTTATCATACGTCTTGCGCTCATAACCCGACCCCCTTATAGTTCCAAACAATTGTCTAGCTCTCTCCTCTTTCGAAGGGTCTCCTGACCGGACAAAGGTAGGCAGGGAGGTGTCGGCCCGAGACTCCTTTGGCATCGGCTTCGCGAGGAGGTCGGTGTAGAAATCACCCAGCGGTACGGCTTGCGAATGTTCGTCGAACTGATCTCGAGATGGGACAGAACTGTGGAATGCCCTTGACCCGTGCAGGCTACAGGTGGCCCGTGTACCAACGTACCGTCCGCCAGGATGCCACCTCTGCTCGCTCGATATCCGCCGGAGATAATGCCGAGCGTGGTCTGCACAGAAGACACAAGCCCATTTGCCATTATTCGATATTACACCATGGGGGGTGAAGAGCCTCATAATATCCTCTATACCAATATTGACTGTCAACCGTGGAGACAAGGCAGCATGGTGGTGGGTGAGTGGCAAGGATAAATATATTCAAGAGGGCAAGGTACAGTGATCTGCATTATGTCATCACCTATAGTTTCTTGGCGTTGTGGCGCGCGTGTTTATGCAGACGCGCCCACCCCTGCTTGAATAGACAGGCACGGGAAGGCATACCAGCACCACCCGCAACTGATATAGCGCAGACGCAATGCTGATTTCACCGACCAAGCGACGTCGAATATCCGAAAAAGACTTTATTCCAGTAGGGGACGAATCACGGCACAATGCGCCCCAGCGCACCCCCACCACCCCGATCCGAGCGTCCTATTTATCGCCGACGAAAAGTTCTCTGGCACGATCGCATCCACACCTGGTCACACGATCAGCACGCTACAGCCTGACGGAGCCCAGGGGAAGAGCTTTGAGAGACGAGGTCCTCAAGAGGAACCCAAGCAATGCTTCAGCCACGATGGATGCTCTCAGCCACGGCATTCAGCCAGACCCCACCATGACAACGAGTGTAGGTAGTCCAATTGAGCCGCAAAAGTCCGTCTCCGACGTCGAGAACACGGCTGAAGCCGTTGAACAGCTCCCTGGTCTCCAGATTAGCGACTCTCATCCAGTGGTTCGTCCAGTTCGTCCACCTCTGCGCGAAAGACAGCCAGTCGAGAGTCAGACGCACGATACCAGTGACAGCGAGGCCCAGTTATTGCCGCAGTTCATCATGCCAAAACTCGTCCAGAGGCAGGGTCAGCCAGCACCCGCCACATCACGGCCAGCCAGGAATGAGCCCGATCTGCCACCGACACCAGTCCAGTTAGGACTTGATCCTGCGCCTGGCAGACCCAAAGGCCTGGCCTCGAGCAGCAGCCCTAGAGGTTCCAGAAGTGGGAGTGGCAGACACAGAAAAAGAATGCGAGGAGACCAAGTTCCTGGAACCAGTAGCCCGTTGAAGTTCAAGGCCGGCACTCGCAATGTCCAGATTGACGAAGCTCGCGAGACCGAATCCGATGTTGTTGTCGAAGAAGAAGGAGAAAGAGATCATGCGAGTGGAGTGATAGAAGAATCCGGACTCGAACCAGCCGCGGAGTCGCGTGATGAATTAGAAGAGAAGCAAAGGGTTCTCGAGATACTGCAAGCACAATTATCCGAGTTGAAGGAAGAATCCAAAAAGCTCGAGGCAGCCGTTCAGTCAGATGGCACCTCCCGCGAAGACATTTTGTCTTTGCTCAAGCCCGACTCGACGGAAGAGGGATCTTGGCCACCAAAATTCGAAGTCTCGTTAGACCTTGGTGACCACGCCATGGCCTATCTGACCCTGTTCGCGCCCGGTAATGTGCGCCTGTCAAGCAAGACTGATACCACAAATATTGGAGGCCGAACAAAAATCGTCCATTTGCTCACGGTTACGGCGCCGCCACCATGGCCAGCACATGTCTTTGGAGCGGTCTTGGAGGTAACGGTGGATGCAAAAGACGCTCGGGTGGAAAAGATTCAATGCAAGGGATTATTTAGCGGACGACGGCGTGCTTCCACCGCCAATAATGCCCTTCGCATGTGGATTGACCAACGTCTGGGGAGCGAGCTTCACAAGCTTGATGTCGGCGGCCTCATTTGGTCAATCGGACAATATTTCGAGCAGTGCGTCGTGAGAGCTCGGGTTCTGAAGCGAATTGATGACCGGTACAACCGCTACGGCGATAGCGAGGTGCCTGGCTACGGCGATATCGAGGAGCCTGGCTACGGCGATATCGAGGAGCCTGACGACGGCGATGACAAAGCTCCGCCGCTTACATCTCAACAAGTCACAGCATTAATCCCCTACCTCACCATGTCGCAACTGGAAATTGAGCCGAGTTCTTCGACCCACCAAACTGGAAACCATCCCGTTAAAGTCAATGTGATGCTTATTTGGGCGATTGGCTTCGACTGGACAGGAGACGTTCGATCCACCGTTGAAATCTCCACCAGCGGAGCGTCGTCGACCGCCGAGCAGGGAATCAAAGAGGTTTTCAGAAGGTTGGTCGCGTCGGAAGGCGTGATGGCTGCCATTCATGGCGTATGGGAACTGGTTCGGAGTCGTCAAGCAGAAGACAGTGCTGTCGCCAAGGGGCAGAAAGGTAAGAGGAGACAGCCGTAGGTTTACGGTTGGCGGCAGACGAACTCGACGACGATGCCTACGATGGGATGAACTGAGATGAGTTTTGCATGGGATGAACTTGCCAGCATGTCGGCGGAAGTTGAGGCTTGGTTAAATGTCGGTTGACCTGGGGAATTCCAGGATTGGATCAGACGAAGCCATGATACTTGTAACGGATCCGCCGTTCGATTCGCAATCACAATTGCATGATAAATTGCATTTCCTAGGCTGTCCTGACTGCAGAAAAAGTAAGTAATACTTTGATCTTGCCGACAGCAACAACATGCACCTCGCCTTGCAATGGGGAGTGTCAAGGGTATGGAGTAATTTGCTCTTTTGCAACTCAGGTCAACGCCGCCTTGTACCGTCTGCACATATCAGCAGCATCAGATGCATGAGACGTTCAGTTCGGTCATTTCATTTCTCTCTGCATCTGAATGATGAAGACTCCGTCTCGCATCGTCTCCCATCCAATCCACGGCTGAGCCGGACATTTCTTTGATTCGAGTTGCTCCGCTTATTTCTTCTTCGACTCCTCCGCCTCGACTTTGGCCTTTGCCCTCTTTTCTCTCACACCAACGAGACGTGCATCGCTCCTTGCCAGCCTCAACTTGCGGTACGCGTTCTCCTCGCCCTCGGGCAGGTCGTCCTTGCTGATCTCGCTCAGGCCGTGCTTCAGGCCGACACCCGAGTCGATGGGGATCGCGGCGCCAATGTGCTTGATGGTCTTCCCTTCTTCGGCCGCCTTGATCTCCTCAGCCGAGCTGTCCAGTTTCTTATATTGGCCAGACTTGCGCGGGAACAGGATCAGGCGCGCCTTGTAGGCTTTCAGCCGCTGCACGTTCAGCGTGAGTGTCTCTTGGTTCGTGGTCTGGCGGCGGTGGTCGACGGCGATGCCGATGGTAGGCGCGAGTTTGCGGGGAATGCCGGCTTCCTGTATTTATGGAAGGAGAAAGTGTCAGTTTCTAGTTTTGTCTTGGTAGATTTCTCTCCAGCCTCAATGAGAGTGCCCTTCCGGTCCGAATGTTGTTTGTGTGTGCGTCGGAGATTGTCATACCTTCAATTCCACCAGAGTGAAACCTCTGCCCGCTCGAGCACGTCTGTTGTACTTGAGCGTGGGACATCGGACAACGGGTCTGAGCCTGTCGACTGGTCTGGGTGCGACAGCCGCGGCCTTTGCAACACGGGCGGCCCTACGCCGGGACTTGCGGCCGGGCTGGTCAAAGTGCACTCGGACTCGTCGCTGCCATTGTTTCCTGAAGTGGTTTCCAGGCACTTGTTGATTGTGCTTAATTGCCTGTCATTGGGATGCAGTTAGTACTCGGTTGCGGCTGAAAGGACCAGCCAGCTTGGACCTAGTTTGGATAGGCGGAGAATGGATTCCACTAACCATTGCGACGGTTGACAATCACCACCTCGACCTGAACGAGAGTGTCGGACGTCGCGAACTGGACAGTCCAAGAATTCGAGGCCGACGATTTCAGATGCAGGATTTCAGCGCCAAGGATTAGCCCTAGTCATGTGACATATTACTTGGCGCGTCTGGTCACATTCCTTGGCATCGTCCGACTTCCCCTGTTCTTGGCGTGTCGTCCAACTTCATTACTGGTGCCGCGAGAACGACATCACTAGAGGGTATTTTTGCTGCCGGAGCAAGCCGTGTCCGGGATATTGACGTTCGTCAAGGTGAATATATTGCTACGTAGGACACATCGTTTCGTCCTGCGCCACCGTCCGCCACAAATATACCGCCTAACTCCACGACTCAATGCCCAATCCAACACCTTCGTTCAACTTGGCCTTTTTGGCCTGGATGTCGGCATCCTGGAAACTGCCTCGACGCTTTCCCTGCCGTGACCTATCGACCCCGTGTTTCTTCACGCTGCCAAACAATTTCGTTTGCAAGAGATTGCTGGACCGTTCGGCCCCTTGAGACAATCTCAGGCTCTCCTGACTGCCTGGATTCTTGCGCAACATGTCCGTCGCTAACGAGCTGGCCTGAGACTGGGGGATCCCGTCGTCGTCCCCACTGACATCGTCTTCTGCGTCTGAAATCGAAATCGTGCTGTCGCGGTCATGACGTTCTCTTTCCGCGGACTCGTTGACGAGCTGCGAGCCGGGCGCGGAGAATGGTAGGCTTGGGTCGGCAAAGCCGTCCGATGTGAGCGGTCTCGTGCGTGCCGGAGTGGTGTGCAAAGACGACAGAGAATGGGCCGCCCGAGTGTGTCCGCGTTTCAGCTTCGAGGTGTGCGACTTGGTCGGCGTAGACGGGACGCTGGCGCTCTCTCGGCTCAAGACTTGACCGGCGGCCAGTAGGGCGGCGATCGACGTGTGAGTCGGCGCGCTCTCGGGGTACCGCGGGATGGCCTTTCGCTGCGGGGTGGTGAAGGCATCGCGAGGAGTGGTGTAGACAGGGGACTGGCTCTTGAGCCTGCTGAAATGCTCTCGATTCTCCCGAATGCGTCTTTTGAGCATCATATTCTCCTCCACCAGTAATTCGGCCTTGTCTTTCTCCAGTTCGATCAGTTTTTTGGCCCGTTGCAGTCTTTGCTCGGCCTCATCCCGTTCGTCCTCGAGTTCCTTGCAAGTTTTGGTCAAGGCTTCAATCTGTGGCTGCGACGGCGGCAACGAATTCTGCCGCGTCGCCAAAGACGAAGAGCGGTGCTTGTGTTCCGCGGCCTGAAGAACCTCGACTTCTCTGCGTGTCATTTGGTGCTCGACTTCGGCCCGCTCAGCAGCCTCTTGCGTTTCCATGGCGAGCAGGCTGTATTGTAGTTTGAAGTGGGCGGCCGACATTCTCGCGTCTTTGACGGCGGCCACGAGGTCCTGCGCCATGATCCTCAGCCCGTCCAGGCTCGCATTCGCAATGGCCTCGGCCGTCGGAAGCGCGCTCAAGGCATTGGCCTTGATGGTCGACGGCGGTGAGGCAAGCCGAGGAGACTCGGCCGGACCCGCGCTCAAACGACCGACGGGCGAATGGAATCGTGGAGGCTGAGTCGAGGGAGGAGGAGTCATGCTGGCCGACAGTCGCGGGGGCGAAGCATACGCAGACTTGTCCATGCTTTGTGCAGAGCGACTCCGACCTGGTGGAGGGGTCGATGGGATCACGGTGTCGTCCATGGCCGTGTCGGGGCTTGAGCTGCTGGCCATCGAGACCTGTCACCGTGGGGGGGGATCAAGTATGGCTCGACCCAGGTCGAGGTTCACGCTGATTGGAAGCGGTGTGACGATGGTCTGTCTGCGCTGGAAGGCCGACCGACCGACTGTGAGCGGCGGGACTTCTGCCGTGTTGGTGAAGCGGTATCTATCGATAGCGGTGGAGTAGTCAGATGTCGCAGAGCGGGAGGACTGTAGAACGATGGTGACGGGTGGAAGTCAGTCAGATCTCTATTTGGGTCATCGCTAGAGCTTTGCAACAGCACTGTCAAGACAGAGTTGACAACAACGGCGAAAGTCCGTGGGAGGCGGTCTTTGCCATCCTCAGATAATAAAGGGCTGGAGCCAGTGCTGCGAGAGAGTAGTGGTGGGTGGAGGAAGAGGCTGGGAGGATGGGCCCTGACACGGCCCATCTCGTGACGCGCAGGGTCGCTGCGTGTTCACTAGTTAGCGCCATCACTGCTGACTAGTCCAGTGTCACTGCTAGCGCCGTCGCTCTGCACAACCGACGCGAGGATCGCCCACCTAGACGCGACGACCACGCCCCTTTTGCTACCAACAACACCGCTTACATATGAGGGGTCTCACAGAACCACGCTTGTTGTGCACGCCCACATGGCCTGCCCCGACTGGACATTGTTCGTCGTGCTGTCGTCCATCTTTTGAGGAGAAAGAGCGCTGCCAGCATGGACCACGAGCGGACGCCGCCGTTGGGAGGCAGCATTCCTCGGCTGTCGCGACTCCCCATGCCACGTGGATCGCAGGACAACTTGAAACTGGCGGCCAGGAATGCCCATGACGACGTTGCCAGGGCTTCCCATCTCCCACGGCCGTCCGTCTCCATCCTTCCGCCCGTGCCGCTGGGCGAAAACATCAACAGCGCGATCAAGTCACGGTATGGCTGGACAGATGGCGGCACCCAGCCCAGAAGCCGCTCACCTGTCAGGGACGCTCTGATTGCTGCTCAGTCGACACCTGCCGAGACGACTCATCCAGGCGCGAGTGCCCATGTCGCGCCCGTTTTGACGCCGGGCAAAGAGAATCCACCGAACCCGAAGGAAGCCGGCTTTGAATGGGCTCTCCACGAAGCCCAGGAGAGTCGGAGACCGGCCGTTCCATCGCTGTCGGGAAGGTCGGTCGAGACGGTGTCGCCTTTGCCCGCAGGATCTGGCACCGTCAGCTACGATGCTTACACTGGCCTGCCTTTACGCCCCGCGTCGGGCATGAGAACTTCTCGCCCCAGTTCGCCAGCGGTTGGCCGAACAGAGATACCAGGCAAGAGAGCCTTTCGACCGCCAGGTCGGTCATCACCCACCAAGGAAGGTCCCACGGCCACGACGGTTTCTCCTGGCACCATCTATACACCCCCCAAAGCTTTCGTGAGAGACAAAAACTCGAGAATCGCCAAACCTCTTCGTGAGGCCAGAAGGTCGGTGTCGACAACGGCCTCTTGGGACGGATCTCCAGACCCAGACGCGCCCTTTCCGTCAAAAGTCTCATCGCAGACCGTGAAGGTCAAGGCGACGTCCGAGAATAAAACTCCCATGAAATCATCAGGCCTTCGAACGCAACTGGTGTCGCTATTCAGAGATCCTCCGCCCGCCGGCAATGCTCACAAGCTGGCCGTGTCTCTCCCTCTGCAGAATAAGGATTCGATGAGACCCGGCGCCAGGACAGGGAATACCACGACGCCATCCACTCCACGAGCCACCACCAAGGTCCAGAAGAGAGGATCCTCTGTGGCCGAGCCGTCGGAATCGACGGTGAAGATCGAGAGCGGGTCGACACCCTCTCCAAAGTCGTCGGCCGCGCTCCGAGAGGCAATCGCAAAGGCGAAAGCCGCCCGGAAGGGTGCCCAGGTTGGAGGAGCACCTGCTGCTCCAAGAACAAAGGACTCGACGAGCTGGCTTCCTCAGTTTGTGAACGACGAAGTGCCCACGGTTGGGGAGAATAAAGGTGTTTTACGAAAGCGCATTCACGAGGCCGCTGTTTCGGGTCAGCTTAACATCAGCACCATGAATTTGAAGCGCATCCCCTCTGAGGTCCTGAACATGTACAACCCGGAACAGACCAGTGTGAACTGGTCGGAAATGGTCGATCTGGTAAAGTTGAGCGCTGCCGCCAATGAGATAGAAGAGATCGAGGAGACCATCTTTCCCGACTGGTCTGCGTCAGAAGTGGCCGATGACGACGACAAGAGCAGTCAGTTTGGTGGCTTGCACGTCCTCGACTTGCACAGAAATCTGCTGAGCGCAGTGCCCATCGGCCTTCGCCGACTGGAGAGGCTGCATACATTGAACTTGAGCCACAATAAACTCTCAAACGACATATTCGACATCGTGTGCCAGATGCCCAGTCTCAAGGAGCTCTTGCTCGCCGACAATAACATTTCGGGATCTCTGGATTTCAACATCGAGCAGCTGCAAGATCTCGAGCTTCTCGACGTGCATGGGAATCAGATTGAGAGCCTGTCGATCGCCAGTATTTCCAATCTCTCCCAGCTCAAGAGACTCGATGCGTCACGAAATAAGCTCTCAGAACTGCCGTGGGAGAGGCTGGCGCTGATGGCCTTGGTGGACATCAACGTCTCCGGAAATCAGTTGTCAGGGACTCTCTGGAAGAATGTGTCCGGCTTTGAAAGCTTGCGCACTCTTGACGTCTCATCCAATTCTCTCGACTCGATGGCCGAGAGCGAAGTCACCCTGCCCCGTCTGCATTCACTGCGGGCCAGCAGGAACAGGTTCAAGAACCTCCCTCACATGAGTCAGTGGCATGCGCTTCACACACTACAAGTGTCGGACAATCAGCTCGAAGCTTTTCCTTCGGGCATGGCGGACCTGCAAGAGCTGAAAAATGCAGACTTGAGCAACAATAACATCAGACTTGTGGATGCCGGAATGGCAAAGATCAAAAGCTTAACGACGCTGAATCTTGTGGGCAATCCCCTCAGTCATCGAAAGTACCTGACCATGAGCACGGCGGAGCTGAAGATGGATCTCGAGAAGCGTCTCCAACTCACAGAAGACGGACTATCCGTCAACGCCCTATCTACTGAACCCGATCCAGGCACAGGTGAAGCACCAGCAAACAGTTGCGGAGCCAAAAAGGCCTATCGATATAAGCCAGTCGATGGTGACCTCGATCTTTCTTCACAGGGCTTGACTTCCATCGACCCCGAAGACATCGACTTGACTGCCAGCGGTACCCCGATCCATACGCTTCACCTGTCAAATAACGAGCTCGTTTCGCTTCCTGTTGAACTCTTATCTCACCCGTGCGTCAAATACACACTCAAATCTCTCGACTTGTCGCACAATCCACACCTGCATCCTACTGCCTACCTCCCCACCGAGCTCTTCCTTCCCAGCCTCAGGTCGCTGTACATCGTCTCGACCGGCCTCACGTCCCTGGACGGTCTCACCAGCAACCTCAAGGCGCCCGCATTGACGGAGCTGAACATTTCCTGCCACCGCCTCACCGGCCACGTTCCATGGGTGCGAGCCTGGTACCCGACCTGCACGACCCTCCTGGCCACGGACAACTGGTTCAGCAGCATCGACGTCGAGGCGGTGCGTGGCCTGGAGGTTCTGGACATCCGCAACAACGAGATCGAGACGCTCCCACCCCGGATTGGCCTGCTCGGCAACACCAACCCGGCCAAAACTCTCGAACCCGGCCGTCTACGCGTCCTCGAAGTTGCCGGAAACAAGTTCCGCGTACCGAGGATCAGCGTCGTGGAAAAGGGGACGGAGGCCGTGCTCAGAGACCTGAGGAGAATGGTGCCGGAGTCCGACGTGCCCGATGACTGGATCAGGCTGATTTGAATGAAGTCATGTTGTCATGGCAGAAAGTGGAACAGGGAGTGAAATTGCATTGACTGTTGTCACTGCACGTTTCGCTTCTCAGGTATATTTTCTCTTCGGCTACAGACGGCCAGCAGCTTTCACTTGAGCAATCTTTTGGCTTGTCTCGAAAGCCGTTGCTGTTTATTTACTCCCTCTTGCAGCCGTCGAGCCGCGCTTGACCTTGGTTATCACTGTATTCAGTGGGCTGGCAGTGAGTTGCAGGCATTGCACAGCGTGGCAAGGCACGGCATAACACGGCATGGCACTGTACGGGGCAGGTGCTTTGGGTTGGAAGCTCTGGATTTCTGAGAGACAGACAGAATTCACGAGACGATGAATCGGCACGGAACTAATACTCCACATAGATTACTCCCGCCTATTAGAGATGATGAATCGAATAACACATGCATATATACGTCCATATTTTGGTCTGTTAAGCCAGTCGTAGCACCGTATTTGCAGCCAATGTATCTAACCTCAATCCAAATACAATGCAGCGCGCGGCACGATGTGACCGACCCCATAGCCGTGGCCATTGGCAATTCCCATCAGGCCTGTGGACCCATTTGACGCAGACCAACCAAACAGCCTTTTTTCCAACCACAAATAGCCCACCTTCTGGTGTGCAACCTTTGCAATCTTGCCCACCATAAATGATGATACACCAACGCATGGCAATGCGGATGAACTCCCAAAAAACCGGCCGGAAAATGGTGAGAGGTGACCCAGTTACCCACGGCCTCCACCGCAGATTCAGTTTGATTATTCACGTCCACCGAAAGTCGCCTTCAGGCGCTGCGGTAGTGTGTCCACCATCTTCACATTATTGTCTCGGGCATCTTGTGGCCAATGTTGGCTCGTCAGGATGCCTAGCACGCCGCGTTTCACCCCAGCCTCGCCGAGTCTCGTCCTCCAGGAACGTTTCTCGGCGCCGCTCGTGGTAGTGACCCTGAATGCCTTGCCCAGGCAAGATGTCATAAGGTTGGAAGCTGAACTCCATCGCAGGTTCCAAATGGAGGTCCGGGCCATGACAGACGCCTCGTTCAGTTGGTCCGTTGTTTGCTTAAAGAAGCCCTCTGTCTTGCCGTGTGATGACAGAGGGCCGAGGCGAAGGGCGGCATCCATTCGCGTTGCAGCTACATTTTTGCTGCTTATTTCACGTCCTTTTCTTTTTTGGAGCCTGGCTGAGGCCCCGTCGCTTCGTCGTCGCTGTCACTTGCCAAGTCATAGAGCCCCGTCTCCCGAGTTCGACTCGGCTGCTGCTGGGTGTGGAGCTCATCAAGTTCATTTTCGTCAAAATCGCCCGCTTCGACATCCCGTCCTTTACCCAAGACACCATTCCCGAGAGGCACACTCATGTATCCCCTGGTGCGGCTTCGCCGCCTTCCCCACCAGACCCACCAACCAAACAGAGCGGCGGCAATCAAGACGAAGACCAGGGCCGCCTCTCCGCTGCGGTAGTAGGCCTTCAATTCTGCCTCCTTGACTTTCTGTTTCTCGTCCTCCATCGCGGCCGTGCTGTTCGGATGGCCGCCCACGCTTGTCTCAACGCCAGCCTTTTCACCGTCGATCCGACTGTCGGCCGGCTTGCCGCCGATACTGGCAATGTCGACTCCCATGAACCGATCCAGCATGTCGCGACTCCGGCGTGGCCAGTCAAAAGGTACCATGTGGCTTGCGTTGTAGAAGACCACGTACGTCAAATTTCGCGCTTCTTGATACGTTCCTGCCGGCTCGTCCTCGAAGGTCCAGTCTCGTTTCGGAGCCCAGACGCCCGGGGAGATTTCGAATCCCGTGCCTCCGGACCATTTCATGTTGTTAATCAAGTCTTCAGTGCCGAGGTGGTTACAGATCAGGTCCTTGGCACCACTGAACAGCAAGATCGGGATGCCCGTCTCGAGAAGATCGGGAAGGAACTGTACGCTGGGCGTGGAGTGGCTTGCGCGGAAGGCTGATGACACCGCTCCCGAACACTCAGTCCATCCGGTTCGCTTGTCAGGGTTGATATGGATGGCTCTGGTGACGTCCTCCTGGCGAAGGTAAGGGGTGACGGCGGTCAAGTCGGGCGGCCAGGCCATACCGCAGGATGGCCAGCTGTCTCGGAGGCGGACATCGTACATGTTATAGCACCGACCATTCTCCCTTGACCAATCCAGAATACCGGACAGCACCGCTTCACAGGCGCCGACGTCGACCTTCTCACCGCCGTGAGGCTTCGCCAGCTCGGCCAGACATGTGGTGTGGGCAGCCTCAACCTTGTCGGCTTCAGGAGTGCCGCCCTGTATCAGGCCTTCGGCGTAAGCAAAAGGGAGATATGACTGATATTGCTCCGACGGTGCGATCCAGCCGTTGCCAATCAAGAGGCCTTTGATGTTCCAAAGGTGTCCATCGCCGGCGGCAGCCTTGGAATTCCTCTCCAATATCGTTTTGGCGATGTAGGGAATGTGCTGGCCGGCGTAGGACTCGCCGGCAAAGTATATATCGTCGTTCTCATACTCGGGAAACAGCGCAAACCACTTTTCCAGAAAGATGACAAATTGATCCGCCATTTCTTGTAGTTCATGCAGATAGCTGTCCGTGTTGACATAGCTGAACCCGGTTCCCACAGGGTTGTCCACAAAGAGCAGGTTCGCGAATTCGTCCCAAGAGCCTTCATTGTACACCAGCTTGCCTCCTTCTCTTACCCGGTATGGTCCGATCTCCATGAGCGCTCCGTCCATGGAACTGCAACCAGGTCCACCGTTGAGCCATATGACGGTCCGCGGCCGGTCGGCAATGTGACGATTCTGGTAATGCCAGAAGAAAAGATGGCCATTATGTTCTGGAGTGATCTCGATGTGTCTGAGAGAGGTCAGCGACGCAACCGAGACCGATGCAGCACCAACGACATACCCGGCATGCATCTTCAGCAACGGCCCATCGGGTTGGCCGGGCAGGGACTGGACGAAGTAGTCGGCCGCCGTCGTGTCTGCTCGTGCTCCGGCCAACAGCGAGCAGCAGATGACGGCGAGTCCCCAATGCGCCATCCTAGAAAGCCATGATGCTTTCGTTCTCTGGCCGCCGAAAGGCATTCTGATGCAGCTTCGGACAGGAGCTGACGTGGACTGGACGACGTGGACTGCTATTGCTCCGCGGGCATTCCGTCTCAATCCAGATCGGTCGGCAATCGTTTGAGTCTCGATGGACTTTCGTGGGACATACACTCAGACGACAAAACAATCGGACTGATCGTCACGATGAAGAGACCCGAAGGCAGTGAGGAATGAGTGCGTTGGAGGATGCACAGTAAAGATATTTTTATGATACGCCCAATGAGGCGGAACCCCTGTCCTGCGACACGTGCTTGCGCGGCTGATCGCCGCCGGGCGCCTATAGGAGGTGGAGGCGTTCTTCGCTGAGCCTCAGACGTGGTTTCGAACATCTAAACTGGACTCCTCACAGTCATTGTTGGAAATCCTCTGTGTGCGTGCCCAGGGCCTCCGGCCATCCAACGTTCCAGAGCACAACAGGCGGCTCCGGTCACGCCTCGGAACGCTGCACAGAATTCTCCTCACCACTGCAACTATCCTCGGTCAGCCGGTGATCAGAAATGGTGCTGGTAATGAACTCCTGCAACCTGCAGCAATGTGGCAATGTGGCAAGGTGTGCTATATAGGTAGGGACTGGGATTGTTCCCATTGAAAGGGCAGTCCATTAGGTGAGTGAACACACCGCAGGCAAGCCCAAGGTCAACCTCAGCTTGGAGATACCTTTGCTATCCCCAGTGACCATGCCATGCGACAAACTCCGCTCAGCCATCCTTTTCTTGCCGACAACCCTATTCGCGTCCCTGCCGGCGTCTGGAGAACTCACCTACTCCAACCATACATAACCAGTGACAATGGAAACGGGTATACGAGTGATGAAGAAGACGGCTCCCCCCCTGGATTTAAAGTCTTCACCTCCAGCCCTCCTGTCAGTAGACTTGTTTGCCCCCAGGTTTCTGCTTCTCTCATAAATCTACGATTTCAGAGCCTCAGCTCTGTTGCCTACCATCATTGGACGATCCTCGTCTATCGCTACCTCTGTTGAATCTTGCCAGCACTCACTCGGAGGGCAATCCCATGCTCGAGATGCCTCCTCGAAGCTCGTTTCTCGATTGGGATGAGGGTTCAGTAACGCCGATTTGGCATCATGCCAGTACTGGCAAGAGTGTCAACTATCGTGGCTTCGGCAGAGAGGTCAATGGCAACGACCTTGCGATCAGTTGGTTCTACAGGTCTAAAGCTGCTGATCATGAATCGGATGTTTACGGTAAGGAAGTTGTTACCCATTCCACATTTACTGAATCAAAAGCAAGTAGACAGGTGCCCAAGCTGCTGTCCTGTTTCTGATACAGACAGCACAATCTCCGGAAAGCAGAATATCACTGCTTCCTCTGACAAACCTTTACAAGCAGTCCCCAAATCATACTTTGACCATCTGGTCGCCGACGCGGGTCCAGAGGACGATACAATGCCAACGCTAAATGGCAGTCCCGACAGCCTCGGCTTCAATACAAGTGATATCGAGCAGGATGTCTTTGTCAATCCATACTCTGAGTCCGATGATACCGCATCTTCCCCCACCGATTCTCCCAGCGAAATGGCTACGTCGCCCGCAGAGCTCGACCCATTCACACCGTTATGCCACGATACATACTGTGCAGTTCCGGACCAGTCTGCCATGAAGCAGCATTCCTCCCCAGCTGGGATCCTTATGAGCACTCTCAAAGGAGGTTAGTCACCGGGCCTTCTCTTCACTCTCTGCAAGTCTTGCTGATGAGATCACACAAGCACGGGATATTCCCAAAGAAAAAGGATTTCTCAAGCCAAAGTCGCAAAGGAACAAGGCTCGAAAGAGGAAAGGGTATGGCTTCATCAACGCGTTACTCCTCCATCGAAGAGAGGCCACAGGCTCTAAAGAGCCAGCAGCACCGGCTCCAACAGCGACATTGAAGCGTAAGTAGACTCATCTCAACGGTTCCAATGTCTTGACCACTTCTCAGTGAGGAAGCGGGACGCCCGAGATTCTTTCATAAGGTCTCCATGCGACGCTAGCAGTGGCAGTGGTAAGTGGTGTCAAGCCTTCGAAGTGCTATTTGCTCACATCTGAGACGGCGGACTTCAATGTCTCTGTACGAAGAAAATCCGCATCACCACGCAAGCCAAGTCCAGGGATGCTGAGCGAGCTCGCGTTTCCCCGACCTATCTCTTGACTAGAGACTCGTCAGACGACTGGCTCGCCGCTTGCGCCAACTCTCCTGGCACGAAAGAGACTGGCGACACCATCATCCCTCCAACGTCCAGTCTGTGCGGCTTCCCAGGCCAGTTTCACGCATTCAATATCACAGACCCAGCTGCCAGCAGTAAGACTCCACAGGGAAGGTGTCAATCTGAGCTAACTTGTGCGAAGCTCTCCTCACGTATCCGCCATTGACCCTGCCACAAAACCGCTTCACCTTCGGCGATCGCCTCCACCCCAACTATCTGTATACACACACCGCCTTCGTGCCCGACCCCTCCTATCTAGACCCAGAGTTCCACAACCTCCGTAACTATCGTCCCACAATAGCCGCTCTCCAGCTCGCGTCCGACATGACCGAGCACGCGGCCTCCGACGGCGTCGCTACTCATCGGTCCCCATCTCAAGAAAATCTTCGCCGCGAATCTCACATCGAGTGTTCGAGCGCTCGGCTCGAAGGTGTCTCTGTCGGTCAATACCGCTACTATCAAGGCCACTTGAACATAGAAGAGTACAAAGAGGCGCACATGTGCATTTGCTGGGACTGGTGTGCCTGCAGCAAGATGTGTACCAGGTTCGGTGACTTGATCTGCCCGTGCAGCAAGGACATTGTTATCCACAACGATTGAGCACTTCGACCGGAACCACCCAGCAGTACCCAGGCCACGTCTGCATGCTTGTGCACCGCCACCAGCGATACAATTTCTCAATCGCTGTCGAAATACGGTCACCTCATCATTCAACGGTCTGAAGACCCGCAAACTGGTCCAGCAAACCCTGCCTGCCAAAAAGAGTCAACGGCGAGGGATTGGACAAAGGTCTTACCCTTCACCTTGGGCAGATCACGGATGCCTCGACCGCATGACAGCTGGAATACTATCGTCTGGCGCCATGGCGGTTTCTTGTCAGATTCAAGCTTGAGGACTTGAATGGCGGCATCGCAGAGCATGGCTTGACGCTTCCGCCATCTTTACCGTCCGTCGGTAATGTGCGGTTGTCTGAGCTGACCGGCTTTGCCGTTTGACCACGGACGAAGAAACGGGCATGTCTGACCGGAGAGCAAAATAAGCGGTTTCCCATCGCTCTTCCAACAAACGGGGTCATGGTACCACTCATCGGTTCTGACGTCCGACGGAACAGTCTCCATGCCAGAAAGTGGCGGTGGGCTCAGGACCGTATCCAAGGCTGTGCCAGAGATCGCCATTGTTGTTGTCCAAGGGATCAAACTGGTGGTGTGAGATCCATGGTCTTAAATTCTCATTTCGACGTCCTTCATTTTATCGTCATTCGTTCCGATTTTGGGCTGAGATAGATGCGCTCCATTGATTCGTAATGCCGACTCTGCTAATACCTCCTTCAAGACATTCTGCGCCCCACGGGCGGCATTCAAGGAGTGATCCAGTAAGTTGTCAAATTGGGTGTCCTGGTCAGATTGTTGGCCAGACATCACCCCATCCGCCCAAACTTCCACAATCTCGTCCCGGGAAGCGAGGAAACCAACGACACAGGCGGCGAGAATCTCTTTATGCTCCGCGGGCGAGGGGTCAAGTACTCTGGTCGTCTGAGAATCTGGCCCAACCACACTAGCTGCTACTCCTCCGGCCAGCAAATCGAGACAGTCGATTCCAGCGTCCGCAAGAGCAGCCATTGCGACATTGATACATCCGGCCAAGATGTTAAACAATCCCACATTCTTGACTCCACCACGACCAGCGTCGTCGTGATCAAGTTCGTCGTCCTCGTCCCCGCCCTCAAGCACTGTCACTGCGACATCAACAGCACTCTTGGGCCATCGGTCGGGAATGATGACACCTTTAAGGGCGTTCGCCAAATGTAAACCCAAATCTCTTTCCGTCGAATCGCGAACATAGCCCCGCCGGACTCGGGTCGCGAATGGGGCAAACTTGACCGAAGCGCTCAATTGAAGGTTCGGAGAGAATGAGGATGTTCGGGGCAACGGCTTCGGTCCATGGACAGAGCATGAGAGCTTTATTGTAGAGGTGATGGGAATGATGGCTCGTGGCCGTAAGGATGGAGATTCGAGTTCGAAGTAGGCTGATCCGCTGGCAGATGGAACTATTCCGGTGTGTAGATCTTCCTTTGTTAGTGCAGTTTTCGTCCACGAACATCAACGTACAAATCCTGCGCAGTTCATTGGGCTTCCTGACTCTCTGCTGCAACTGTTTCGCCGTCGACGATCTGGGGACGAAGATGGCGGGCGTTGTCGCACCAGGAGGGCCATTGATCCGGCGTCTGTCACTCATGACATTCCGTGCTGAGAAAAGAGCGGACGGCCACTTTGACCAGGACAGATTGGTCAACGATTTGACGTATATTTCTGTAGTGTGAAGCTGTATATGATGTTTTGGGTCAAGAAATTCCCGCCAAGAATCTCTCTAACTCTGTAGTAGCTGTCACGTGACTCGCGACCTAGCTGCGCATATCGGCACCTGCTGGTGCCCATAGATAGCTCAGAACCCCTTGGTCCCTGCCAGCCCAGCTACAACTCAGGTGGGGCGAAGGAAGGGCTAACATAAATCCATGCACCGCTCCCTCGAAACCTGCGGTGTATGTCTCTTCCCCTTTTCCATGTATATGTCATTGTCACCGCAAGTGCACGGCTTCCTTTGCGGTGCGTTGCAGCTAAAGAGTGCTGAAATGTTCATCGAGCCATAGGACGTATGGAGAACCACATAGACTGATTCGAGGCTGGAGACGCAGGGATAAGCCGAGGTTCTAGCATCAGACGTTGTGCGAGCCGGTCACGGAGCCACAGCTGATTCTAATCCAAGTCAAAGCAGCACTAAAAAAAGGATGGAGGAGTTCCAGAAAGTGGAGGGTGGTAAAGAGGCTAGTGGGATGAGCTGATGTCTGGTGTTGGCTTTCTTGGGTGGTAGAATAAGCACAGTGGACTAGCCTACAGGCCGAGGTCTGATGTACATGTGACTCGGCCCCATGCTCACGCGAAGTTGATATCGGAAGGTTCGAGAATCCTCCGGTGGCAAATTCGCAGATTATAAGTATCGAGCCCTCCCTGGACCCTTGCTAGCAAAGTTATTAAAAAAATTATATGTAAGATCTAACAACATGTGATTATTTGATTTCTAAAAACGTGACTCGACCAGATTCATGACCAATGACAAGAGTATCCCCCCGACGAGCTGAAGTAGAAGCCCGGTAGTTAGCCGGGAGCCGAAGCAGGTTCTCTGTGCCTCGAACCAGCCAATGGCCTTTCACACGTATATCCGAGGCTAGCCGGCCACTGTCTGGCGAGAAGGCGACCGCGTTGACCCCGTCTGTATGGCCCTCGAGCGTCTGCTGCACGGCTCCCGTGTCGGCGTCCCATAGCT
>Ga0255336_100506_pt1 | contig 57787 bp, 62 predicted proteins | sample MeOH1_35cm_T3_17_FD_189102 | JGI IMG/M metagenome (GOLD analysis project Ga0255336, IMG submission 189102) | Sandy soil microbial communities from University of British Columbia, Vancouver, Canada - MeOH1_35cm_T3_179 | ecosystem: Engineered > Artificial ecosystem > Sand microcosm > Unclassified ... | reverse complement strand
GTCTCCGGAATCCATCGCAATTACATCCAAAAGGGCGTGCATATTGTCAGTGCGCCAGTCGGCTCGCAGGGCGGATCCCGTGCGTACTATAGGCAAAACGGTTGGTCGAGCAATCCGTGCTCCTTCCGGCGATGCAACTCGCGCTCTCGCCGCGACCCGGGACGAGGCCAGGGATACGTCCGCGTCGAGGAGCACCAGTTGAGGTAAAGCGTGGGCAGGGCATCGCATCGAAAGGGAAGTTCGGCCATAGTGAGTGGGGCGGGTACGCGTAACGCTGCAGCCTTCCAGGGCAGTTGCATTGGGCGAGGTAAGAACCTGCGATGCCGTAATGGGATGGTTGAGTTGTTGGGAGAGCCACTGTGCCACGGCCTGCTTCGAATCTTCGACCGCAAAGGCTCGCGCCACGGGTCCGGAGCCGATGGCTGAACTAAGTAGAGAGAGCATGGAGAGCAGCGTCGATAATGTGCGGCAAGCAGTCATCACTATTTCCCGAGCTGATTCACTTCCTGGAACATCTGATCGGCAGCCTTCGCGACCTGCGAGTTGGCTTCATAGGAACGCTGGGCGAGGATCATCTGAATGAACTCTTCTACGGTGTTGACGTTCGATTGCTCAAGCGACCCTTGCACTAGCGTTCCAATGCCTTCCGGTCCGCCGGGATTGCCGACAATCGGATCGCCGGACGAACTGGTGGGGAGGAGAAGATTTGCCCCAACACTATTCAGTCCGCCGGGATTGGGAAACGTAGCGAGCTGAACTTGTCCAATTTGCTGTGACTGCGTTTGCCCGGGCTGAGTGACGGAGACCGTTCCATCCGACCCGATGGAGATCGCGGTGGCGTCGGCGGGAATCGTGATCGCAGGCTGGAGCGCATCACCGTCCGAGGTGACAACATTGCCCTGCGAGTCGAGATGGAAGCTGCCGCTGCGGGTATATGCAATTTGTCCCGATGGAGTGAGAACCTGGAAATATCCGAGCCCTTGAATGCCGAGATCGAGTGAATTTCCCGTCTGCTGAAAGTCTCCCTGCGATTGCAAAATTTCGGTTGCCGCGGCACGTGTGCCAAGTCCTATCTGCAATCCGGCGGAGACAGTCTGCTGCGTCGCTGCAGCTCCGGGGGTGACCATATTCTGATAAACGAGATCCTGGAATTGGACGCGGCGCTTGCGGAATCCAGCAGTGTTAGCGTTCGATAAATTATTGGCAATGTTGTCCAGATTTGTTTGCTGCGCGGTCATGCCGCTTGCGGCGGTATAGAGCGAACGAAACATGGCGACTCCTAAACCTTTGGCAGATCTTCTGCTGCGATTCTGTTGAATTCGGTGTGAAAAGTTGACAGGGCGCGCTGCATCATTTCAGCGTTCCGCTGAATTTCAATCAGGCCCACCGCGGACTCGACGGGGTTGATGTTTGAGCTCTCAAGCGCTCCCTGGCGTACCGTGAGCTGAGTCGCCGGAGTCGCTGCGGCCAGGGGCGCGGAGTAATAAGCTTCCCCCATCGAAGTAAGAGGAACACTGGAATCAAAGTCAGTGAGCTTAAGCTGGGCAGCAACATCGCCGTCCACTGAAATCACTCCGCTGGAGCTGATTTCCACCTCGCCCTGCGGCAGGGTGATGGGGCCTTTGTCTCCGAGTACGGGAAAGCCCTGTGCGGTGGCAAGCGCGCCAGTTTTAGTGAGATGGAAATTGCCGTTTCGCGTGTACTGAATTCCTGTGGGAGACTGCACCGCGAGATAGCCGGAGCCTTCGAGTGCGACGTCGAGCGAATTCCCGGTCTGCTGCATTGAACCCTGCGAAAAATCAGTACGCGGCGATCCAAGAACTCCGAATGAATTGACAGCGCGGGTGGAGGCGTTTGCCGAAGCAGACATCATCTGGGTCTTGAAGCTGACCCGTTCGCCGCGAAAGCCGCTGGTGTTCGCATTGGCCAGGTTGTTGGCCGCAAGGTCCAGCTCTTGAGTTCGCGCGAGAAGGCCGGTGCTGGCTGCATAAATGCCGTTGTTCATAGAAAACTCCGCTGAAGAGAAGAGCAAGCGGAGTGCCACGGCGGGCGGAGAATTCTTAAAAAGTTCGAATGATTTCTTCTTTAGTCATGCAGTTGGAGCGTGACCCGGAGCGGTTTCTTCTCGAAGTTGCAGAAGGTCTCAATTATGTTGCCGCCCGCGAGCGATCGGGTGTGGTAATCGGTTCCGACAATGATCGTGGGCACCGATAGCATGCATTCATTGCCAATTCCTGTGAGCTTGGCCTTGAAGTTCCCGGCGATCATGTTGGCGATCTCGGCGAGTGCGTCGAGGCTGTCATTGTCGACTTCATCGGATGGCATATTTAGCATCTTGCCTGCCATTGCGCGCGCGGCTTCATCGGTACACCGGATGCTGAGAACACCGCGTAAACTGCCGGCGAGTCCAACGATGGCGGTGAATTCCCCAACCTGTTCGGAGGCAGGTTCTTTGGCCGATTCGAGATTTGTATTCAGCATGATCTCAAACACCTCGCGTGCAGAGAGTTCGAGGAGCGGCGTCCATTTAGCCTTGTCGAAGAGTGTGGGGGGCAGGCGATGAGGTGATGTCATGCTCATAATCCCAACACAGGCAGAACGTGCTCTTTTACTTGGTCTGGCGTGAATGGTTTGCGAATGTATCCTTTAGCTCCGAGCGAGAGTGCCTGCATCACGTTGGACTCGCTTCCCTCGGTAGTGATCATGACGACGGGGATGCCGCGCAGCTTTTCAGTGGTCTGCAGTTGTCTCACAAATTCAATGCCGTCCATTACGGGCATATTGATGTCGCTCAGGATCAGATCGACTTGGTTCGTATCGAGTAGTCCAAGCGCATCAGCGCCATTCCCTGCTTCAATCACAGAGGAGAGATCGAGTCCAGCTTGACGCAGTGAACGCTCGACGATTTTGCGCATAACGGAAGAATCGTCCACAATTAGGGCTTTGATTTGGCTCATCTTTGCACCTCTTGTATCGTCTCCAGCAGGAGAGGTTTCGGAAAGCAAGCGATTTGGCTGCCGCGAAGCGATCGGCCGAGTTTCGCAAACGAATGATGACGGCGCACAGTGGGTGAGAGGAGCGTGCAAATTCGTTCACCACCCAGCAGCACGATTGCGTCTTCCACTCTGCTGCAGTTCCAATGGAATTCTTTGCGGGCAGCTTCGGTTACGCGATTGCAAAGCATGTTGTCGGCTCGAATGCATCTCGCGACTTCGCCGAGATCCATCGATCGCTGGTTGTGAATCAGCGCTGTTAGGGAAGGTAGGTGGGACGCTCTGGCTGGGGCAGCCGATGTGATCGAGACAACTCTGCGATTCTGAGGTTGCTGAGAGTGATTCATAAGTGCCGCTCAGTGAATGTATCGGCCATCAGAGCGGCACACTTTAGCTACATCGTTCAATGGGCGGAAGCTTCAAAGACGAGGTCAAGGTGGAAGCGACTGGCAAGGAAACGAACCCAAATGTTTCCGTCCATGGCTTCCAGGCGGATGGCGTGGGCACCGGTCTGTTGCGCATAACTGCGGATGATGCGGGAGGTTTCGGCCGCGGTCTTCGGACGGCTGACAGTGACCTCGCCGGTAGTATCGCGTTTGCGGTATTCGAGCACCTGGGCAAGCTTCGGCTCTGGAATGATGCAGGGCTCAGTATCGCAACCCAACATTTGTTCAACGGAAATCAATGCGCTGTGATTGACCTCGTCACTGAAGGCGACGAACAAACGCCGTCCCTGACTGACGAGATGAACGGGTAACATGCGGTAGCGTTCAATCAGACTAAGCGGTAGCAGCATCGAGCACCCTGGCTGCACGCTTTCCGAGGGGAATACAGGGCATCCCCACTGGGTGGCGACCACTGAAGCGATGTCGTCATAAGAAACGCTACCGAGCCGCTGCAGACACGCACCGATCTTCTCTCCGGAATTGCGCTGCATTTCAAGGGCGTCTCGCAACTGTGTTTCGGAGACGATGCCGCGCGCCAGCATCATCAGTCCCATCGGCATGGTGGTGCGAATCGGAGCGGGACGGTGATCTTCGAAGAAGCGGTCGAGCAGATGTTCTTCCATCGCGGCTTCCAGGCACCGGGAACTACAGAACCAGTCCCGCTCGTTCACCCAGAATCCGGCGATGCGATGCAGCACGCCCGTCCAGTTTGTGCCGGTTGTGCATCCCCGCTTGCCGCAGCGCGGAATAAGCTGCCTCCACGCAACGGGAAGTTTCCATCTTCTCTCTGCAAGCGCGTACATTGCCTTCTCCTCGCTCGCGAAAATCGGCGAGTGCTGTTTGGTTACGATAAGCAGGCGATTTTCTCGCCCTGAGTTGCGACCTGCAGAATGCGCAGACCATAGTTACCTTCAACAACCACGACCTCGCCCCGTGCGATCACTCGGCCATCAATCAGCAGATCGACTGGATCCTGCACCTGACGGTCGAGCTCTACGACGGAGCCCGAGCAAAGCTCAATGATGTCCTCGAGTAACATCTGCCTGGTTCCGAAGCGCAGGGTTACGCCTAGCTCGATATCGAGAAGGAGGTCCAGATTACGGTTGCTAGACGGCAATGAATTTTCTGCGGCGGACGCGTCTGGTGTCTCCCGTTGCGGAGCAATCGGCGATGTTGTGGCGATCGTTGGAGACTGTGCTTCTGCGCTGGAACTCTTTCCCGTCTCAAGGTGAAGCGTATGAAGTTCAAATTCCAACGCGCCCGTGTCGCGTGGAACCACAATGAGCTGACGTGTGCCGGCCTCCACGGCTCGCTCGGCAATCTGAGACTTCAGTTCGAGAGGGCCGAACTTGCGTCGGAGACGGTCCGCGGCATTGCCGCAGATTTGCTGGATGAGCTCGGCCGCAGCCTCACGTGTATCGCTGGTGATCGGCAAGGCCGCGTCAACCTCTTCGCCGGTCAACAGCGCCGCCAACCTGGCAGACATTGGCGCGGAAACGGCGATCTCACACAGGCCCAGGAGCGACTCGCTGATCTCGACGCGCATCGTAAGCGCCGCATCGGTAGCGCTGTCCAGCGCTGTAGCCTGCGCATTCAGCGTAGTCGCCGCGACCAGCGACAGTACATCGGATGTGGCTTCCAATAAACACTGAACTATGGAGGAGTTCAGCGATTGAGCTTGTTCCCCGGTGATGTCACTCATGATGAACCCTGCGCATCTTCAGAGGAAACCCTGGATTGAGTTGGCGGTGTAGTTGGCATCATTTCGAGAATCTTGGATGCACGCTGATTTCCAGCACGTATTGGAAATCCCTTATAAAGAGCACGTCCCGCGATGGTGCCTTCAGCCGGGGTATCGGTTCGATGTCGAAAGGGAATGACGTCCCCTGCCTTGAGACCGCTCAGAGTGCGAATCGGAAGCCTGGTAGCCGGCAGCCCCAGAGAAAATTCAAAAGGGAAGCCGAGAGCGTGCTCGATCATTCGCTGTCGTGCTGCGCTAGGACCGCGATGGCGGCTATATCCGCCGTCCTGATCCAGTTTGCGAAGAAGGGCATTGGAAGCTACCGCGGGAAATGCAACATTCAACACGCCGTGCGACTCTGGCATGCGAATTTCAAAGCTCAGGCAAAGAGTCTTATCACCCGGTGGCATCAGGCGCTGTAGTTGCGTGGGTTGCAGGCGCTCATCGAATTCAAAGGTTGTACCCAGCGATGCCCACGCCGTCTGCAGTTCTCCGCAGAGAATGCGTACAATGCCCTCCATTATCCCTTCTTCGATTTCAGTGATGTCGCGTTCCTGCTCATTCGCGCGTCCGACACCTCCAAGCAGCAGATCGATCATCGGAAAAACGAGTGACGGTTCGAGGTCCAGAGTCGCTGTCGCGCCCATGGGCCTCACCTGAAATGTAGCAAGGTAGGCGAGATCGGGAATTCGCTGAAGAAACTCGCGATAAGTGAGTTGTTCGACCGAAACTAGGTTCACTTCAAAGATCACGCGCAGATATGCGCCGAGCGCGTTGGTGAGATTGCGCGCAAAGCCCTCATGCAGATTGCTGATCGCGCGCACCTGATCTTTCTTGATCTGTCCCGCCTGCTTGAAGTCACAGGGTTGATAGCTCGGAACCGACGCCGTTGTGCCGGTGGTCCGCCCAAGCGCGGCGCGGAACATGGCATCAATCTCTTCCTGGTTCAGTACTTTCTCCATGCTCCCTCCAGTGTGCTCCGGACAGCCTGCTCGGCAAGGTGTGGCGGCATTTGCTTTCCCGCAAGCAGGCTCTGGAGGCGGGTTCGCAGCCGAAGCAGGGCGAGAGAGTGAATCTGTGAGATGCGCGATTCGCCAACACCGAGCGCGGCTCCCACTTCCTTCATCGTGAGCTCTTCGTAGTAGTACAGCGAGAGCACCTGCTGCTCTTTCTCGCTCAACTCCTCTATGGCGCGAACCAGGAACCGGCGAAGTTCAGACTTCATTGTAAGAAAATAAGGACTCTCTTCCGGATTGCCAGGCAGGTACTCGCAGATGTCGTCGTCGTGATCCTTATCGCTGTTCTCAACATGGAAGCTGCCAAGGTCGAGGCCTTCCAGTTCTCCAAGCAGGTGCTGGAAAGAATCGAGCGTAAGGCCCAACTCGGTGGCAATCTCCTGCTCGGTTGCCGAGCGTCCGAGCTCATGGCTTATGCGCGCGACGGTTGTCTCGATGAGGCGAGCCTTGCGCCGGAGATCGCGCGGACTCCAGTCCAACTCGCGAAGACTGTCAAGGATGGCACCGCGAATGCGAAACTTGGCATAGGTCTTGAATTGAACCTGTCGCGCATCGTCATACTTTGTGAGCGCGTCCATCAATCCAAGAACACCGGCGTGAACAAGGTCTTCGATGGGCACGTGCTGGGGCAGTCTGTCATGGATGTGGCGTGCGATGTAGCGAACCTGTGACATCTGTTCCAGGAGGATGCGGTTCCGCACATCCTCATCTAGCGAAGGCTGCCCGTAGTTGCTATGCGGATTGGTCATAGTGGCCTCGGATGAATTCATGGGTTATGCGTTCAGGCTCCCGATCGACTGCACCGTAGTGAGCGCGGGAATTTCGCCGTGAGAGATGACAACGATTTTCGGAAGAAAAGGTTCCAGCAAGCGCCGCAGGTGAAAGCGCGTGTTTGCCGAGCAAAGAATTACCGGTGTGGCAACATCCACGTTTTCGCCAACCAGTTTGCGCAGCCCTTCCAGCAACCGCCGGATGAACGTGGGTTGCAGAGCAAGCGAGCCAGAGGCGGGCATCTGTGGCGCGAATGCGCGGTTCAACTCCTCCTCGGTGAGCGGATCAAGCGTGACCACACGAAGTGCGCCATGCTCGTTCAGCAGCGGTTTGATGAGCGAGCGACCAAGGGCTTGGCGGCAAGCCTCGACGAGTGCAACCTGATTCTTGTTAATGGAAGCGGTCTCAACGAGAGTTTCAAGAATAGTGCCAAGATCGCGTATGGATACCTGCTCTCGAAGCAACTGCTGCAGAACTTTCTGAACCTCGCCCAGGGTCATGAGTTTCGGGACAAGCTCGTCGAGCAGCTTGGGATGCGAGTCGTTGAGTCGCTCCAGCAGACGTTTGGTCTCTGATCTGGTAAGTAGTTCGTGCGCGTACTGCCGAATGATTTCGGAAATATGAGTGGCGAGTACGGAGGTCTGATCGACCACTGAGTACCCGGCGGCAATCGCCTCTTCCTGGAGGGACGGAGAGATCCAGCGCGCGGGCACTCCGAAGGCCGGATCTTTTGTCTCAATGCCCGGAAGCCGCGGAGGCTCGGGATCAGAGCTGATAGCGAGCATGGAACCCTCTGACATTTCCCAACGAGCGATCTCGACTCCCCGAAGCGAGATGATGTATTCACGCGGCTTCAGTCGCAGGTTGTCCGTGATGTGGACGCTCGGAATGATGAATCCGAGTTGGGTAGCCAGATGCTTTCGCAAGGCACGGACGCGGGATAGTAACTGCCCTCCCTGCGCGGCGTCCACGAGAGATACCAATGCATAGCCGACTTCGAGCGACAGATCATCGAGCGCGAGCAATGACTCGAGCGAATCGGACTGAATCGTTCCTGGCTTGTTTGCCCCTGCCGGCCCGGACTTGGGCGCCGCTTTGGTGTCAACCGCTGGCATCTTCTGCAAGCGCCACGCCATGCCCCACAACACGGCGACCATGAGCAAGAAGCTGAATTTGGGCATGCCGGGGATCATAGCCATGGCGAACATGGCGCCACCGGCGATCCATAGCACGCGTGATTGCGCGAAGAGTTGCTGGCCCAGGTCCCCGCCAAGCGATTTGTTGGAGGAAGCGCGAGTTACCACCAGGCCGCCCGCGATCGAAACCAGCAGCGATGGAATCATCGTGACCAGACCGTCACCGACGGTGAGAATGGTGTAGGTCTTGAGCGCTTCGTGAAAAGGAATATCGAGTTGGAAAACTCCGATCAAAAATCCGGCGATGATGTTGATGGCCGTCAGCAGAATCGTTGCCAGCGAATCACGCTGGCTGAAACGTGCGGCTCCGTCCATGGCTCCATAGAACTCTGCTTCGTGTGCCACGGCCTCGCGGCGGGCACGGGCCTGGTGCTCATCGATCAATCCAGCGTTAAGATCGGCGTCGATTGCCATCTGCTTGCCCGGCAACGCATCAAGAGTGAAACGCGCTGTGACCTCGGCAGTACGCACCGCACCGTGGCTTACGACCAGAAATTGAATGGCGATGAGCGCGATAAAGAGTACAAAGCCCACAACGTAATTGCCGCCCACAACGAATTGACCAAACGCGGCAATCACATTTCCCGCCGCCGCCGTCCCTTCATTGCCGTGGAGCAGAATGCGTCGCGAACTTGCAAGGTTCAGCGCCAGCCGGAAGAGGGTTAATAACAGCAGCAGACTGGGGAACACGGAGAATTGAACTGGACGAAGAATATAAACGGCGGACAGAAGGACAACCACCGAACCCGTGATGCTGATGGCCAGCAGGAGATCGAGCAAAAAGCTAGGTATCGGCACGAGCATTACAAAGACCACCGACACAGTGGCAGCAGGCACGATCCAGTCGAAGTTGGCGTTCTTGAAAAATGAAACCGTCTTTGTCGCTTCGGCCATCAGGAGTTCCTCCGTGCTGCTTGCTGGGCGTTCATGCGGAAGATGTAGGCGAGAATCTCGGCCACGGCTGCGTAAAGCTTTTCGGGAATTGCTTGTCCGACCTCGACCGTGCGATACAGGCTCTGGGCAAGTGGAGGATTCTCAACAATCGGAATTCCGTCCCAGCGTGCGATTTCCTTGATTTGTTGAGCGAGCAGGTTTTGTCCCTTGGCGACCACGGTAGGAGCGGCCATATCATCGCGATACTCCAAAGCCACAGCAAAATGTGTTGGGTTGGTGACTACGACCGTGGCGCTCTTTGTCGCCTGTATCATGCGATTACGGCGAGCCTGACGTTGCAGACGGCGAATGCGTCCCTTCGTCGCGGGATTGCCATCCATCTGCTTCGCCTCTTCGCGGATATCTTCCTTGCTCATTCGAAGATCGCCCTCGAATTTGTGGCGCGTTGCGATGTAATCGATCACTGCCCACGCCAGCAGAACGAGCGAGCATTTCCAGAAAATTTCAAAGATGATGTTGAAGAGGTGAGACGAGATCTGGCGTGGGGAAGCCCAGAGCCCAAGGCCTAGGCTGGGCCATTCGCGGCGAAAGATTCCGACGGCTATGAAGACAATAGCTCCACTCGGTATCAAAGCCTTGCAGACCTGTACGAGCGTCGTAATGCTGAACACCTGGCCCAGCTTCTTGGCCGGATTCATCTTCGCAACGTCGGGTGCCAAGAGCTTGGGGACGAATACAATTCCACCCTGCGCCAGCGAGACCAGCGTGGCGATTCCCCAGGCAGTCGCCAGCGGCTTCCACGACCAATTAAATATTAGTTGCGCGGTCCATGGGATCAGGGGCGTTACGATCGAAAACTCGTCGCGCACGCCGTGATCGAGCACAGCATTGAAGTATTGCCGCCAGTGCATCAGGTCGGCAGGTCCTTGCGCCACCAGGATCGATATTCCGGCAAACATCGCGGCCGTGGCGCTGAGTTCGCGTGAGCGTGCAACCTGGCCTTCTTCGCGAGCTTTGTGTCTGCGATGCTCTGTTGCCTTCTCGGTCTTGTTGTCTTGAGCCACTGGTTACGTCCCTAGGAAGTCAGGTGAAGTGTTTGCTCACTCCAGCGAATTGCGTTGGTGAACTGGAGCGAAAAGAATCGAGGCCATGCAGACATAGTCGCGATAAGTACGAGCATTCCTAAAACCGATTTAACCGATATACCCACAAAGAGCACGGGTAACTGCGGCGAAGCTTTCCCAATAAAGGCAAGTACAAAATCTGCAATCACCGTAGCGATGAGCGCGGGCGCGGCAATCTGCAAACCAAGCACCCAGATGGCGGAAGCCGTGTGCAGCACCGCATTCACGCGTGCGAAGGTGAGGACGGACTGCCCGGCGGGAAGGTAATAGAAGCTGGAGACAAGCGCCCGCAATATCCAGTGATGTACATCTAGAACAAAGAAAATGAACATTACGATGGTCTGGTAAAAGATGGAAAGTACGGGCGAATCTGCCTGCGATTGCGGATCGATCATCGTGGCGAGCGAAAATCCCATCTGCATGCCGAGAACCTGTCCTGCAAATTGGGCTGCGTCAAAGATGAAGTTGAGAAGCAGGCCGACCATGATTCCCAACAGCAATTCGCTGAGTGCAATGGCGGGCCACTGTAGCAGGGAAATCTGTAATTGATGTGTAGGCACAACAGGCCACAGAAGTGCGACCACCACTACGACGAAAATGGCCTTGGTGCGCGCAGGTACAGCAGTGTTGCTGAAACCTGGGGCAAACAGCATCAGGCCCGAGACGCGCAGCCCAATGAACACAGCGGCGGCCAGAATCGATTCGGGATTGAGAGGGAAACTCATTGAATCAACGGCCGGAAGTCGGAAAAGAGATGAATAGTGAAGGCGGCCAGATGACGCAACATCCAAGGCAGCAGGAACATGGCGCTCAACGCGGTGGCAAGCAGTCGTGGCACGGTGGAAACCGTCTGATCCTGAATGCTGGTGAGGACCTGGAGAATGTTGATGAGCACCGAGACCACGGTTGCCACGGTGAGCAAGGGCAGCGCCGCAAGGATGGCGTACTCAAGTGTGGTTCGGCCAAGATCGATTACTTGTTCAAGCGGCATAGGTCACGACCGTCATGCAAAACTGCGCATCAACGAGCCGACGAGAAGGTTCCATCCATCGACCATGACGAAAAGTAAAAGCTTGAGTGGTGTGGAGATGACGACCGGTGGCAACTGCATCATGCCAACCGAGGTCGTGATCGATGCGACGACCATGTCAATGACGAGGAACGGAAGAAACAGCACGGCGCCGATCTGAAAGCCAGCCTTCAACTCGGAAAGAATGTAGGAAGGCATGACCACGCGCATGGAAAGATCTTCCGGCGTCTTCGGTCGCGGCTCTTTCGCGAGTTCGAGAAAGAGGGCGACATCCTTCTGCCTGACATAGTGGAGCATGAACGTTTTAACCGGACGAGAGCCGATCTCGACGGCTGCAATCGGAGTGATCCTTCCCGCCTCAAGGGGAACAATTGCTTGCTGCTGGATCGCCGTTCCCACCGGTTGCATGAGGAAAAATGTGAGCACCAGGGAGAGTCCGATCAGTGTTTGATTCGTGGGAGTGCTCTGTGTGCCCAGTGCCTGCCGCAGGAAATGAAAGACGATAAGCAGTCGCACGAATGGCGTCATGGACAACAGCAGTGCGGGGATCAGCGTAAGAAGAGTAAGGCCGATGATGATCGTCCAAGGTGCTTGTCCCCCGCCGAGATTTGCCAGCGGCGCAGCCGTTCCTCCTGAAGCTGGCATGATCGGGACGGGTCCAGCCCAAGCCGCCGATGACATCAGCAGCATCAGGAGCAGCACCATGCCGTACATGCATGGCAACCTTCTCATGCCGTCTCCTGCGCGAACGGGCGAGGTGTAATGATCGCGGAGCGTTGCGGGGTAATCTCCGCGAGAAGCGAAACGGAAGTTGCCCCGCCTCCAATGAGAAACTTCTGTTTGCCGACACGCACAATTGCAACGAAGCGTTTATCGCCAAGCTGCTGCGTTTCGAGCAGTGCCAGTGTGCGTCGATGACCCTGCCTCTTGAAAATTGACTTTGCGAACTGCCGAATCCTTTGCACGAACTGACCATAGATACGTCCCGACAACGTGAGGCCCGAGTTGATTTGTGGCAGTCGTCCGGGTGTTTCGCGCAGTTGCTGGGCGAAGTCGATTGGCTCATGTTCGGCGCAAGGAGCAACGCCCACATTTGCCTCGGAGTTCTTCTGATGAAAGGTCTTCTTGTTCTTACTGTTTTGTTTGTTCATGTTCCCGCTTCATGCGATCTGGGTCAGGCGCGCTGCAAGATGATCGTCAATCACTTCAAACTCGGTCCAGCCGATCAGCTTCCCGTTCACTCGCAGCGGAACATCCGAGCCCTGTAGCCAGTGTGTATTCACCACGTCGTTTGGAGAAAGCCGCAGCAGGGTGGAGACCGTAAAACGTGGAATAGGAATCTCCAACGAGAGTTGGCAGGGGAGATGTTGGAATTGATCCCAGTTCTTCGGCATCCCCGCGAGGGTGCCGCTGCCAAGAGTGAGCGCTGTAGTATTTTCCGAGATTTCGTTCATGAGTTCCTGCGCGAGGCCTGATTGAGTTTGTGGTGCTGCGCAGTTGGAAGATGCAATTGGCGGGCCGAAGCGGGCAGAGTTGTTAAGAATGCTCTCATGCAAACAAGTGGCCTCACGGTGCATTCCGTGAGGCCAATCTGCGAACAGTTCTAGCGAATCAGGTTGATCGTGTCCTGGGTGATTTGATCGAAGGTGGTTACCGATTTTGCGTTTGCCTGGAAGCCGCGCTCGGCGATGATGAGGTTTGAGAACTCCTGGGACATATCGACGTTCGAGAGTTCCAGAGATTTTCCCGTCAGCGTTCCGAAGGCGCTGGTTCCGGGTGCGCCGATGACAGCTCCGCCGGAAGAGATAGTGGCGGCATAATTGTTACTGCCCTGCTTCGTAAGCCCTTCGAGGTTGCCGAAATTGGCGAGGACCATCTGCCCAAGAACTTTGGTTCCATTCGTAAAGGATCCCGTGATCGTGCCATCGGAGCCGATAGAGAAATCGGTCAGGGTGCCGCTACTGTAACCATCCTGGTGCATGGACCCAGTGCTGCTGTCGCCTGAGACCTGCGTGATCAATCCCTGGCCCGTCGAGTCCGTAAGATTCCAATTGAACGGAAGGGCACTGGCGCCATCGGAGAGATTGCTGATGTTGAAGGCGACGGGAGCAGTGCTGGTGAGCTTTCCGTTGCTGTCAAACGTAAGGCTTCCACTTTGCACCGTAGTGCTCGTGCCTGCGCCTCCAGTAATCTCTGCGCTGGGCAGGGTAGCGTTGTAGTCCCAACCAGTGGCGGTGCGACTGAAGGAAATGCCGAGAACATGGGAGCCGCCGAGAGAATCGTAAATCGTGACGCTGGTGTTGTAAGTGTCCCCCACTGCGGCATCGGCACTCAGATTGGTTTGCATGGAGACCGTGGAGGTCGGGTTCGGAGGATTGATCAGACCGTCGCGCAGTTGAATCGGGCTGAGCCCGGCGTTCGTGTTCACCACTCCATTTGCGGCGGGATAGCCCATAACCTGATAGCCATCAACGGTGACGAGGTACCCGCTGGAGTCGCGTGTGAAATCGCCGGCGCGAGTGTACAGAGTGTTGCTACCGTTCTGCACCACAAAGAATCCATTGCCCGTGATAGCAACATTTGTATTCACTCCGGTTCCTTGCGTGCTTCCCCCGCTGAAATTCGTATTGATCGATCCCACCGAGGTCCCAGCGCCTACTTGAATCTGATCTCCGGCCCCGTTTGTACCCAGCGATTGATAGAACATGTCGCGGAAGTTGACGCTCGTGTCCTTATATCCCGTGGTGTTGAGATTGGCGAGATTGTTGGAGATCGTGGAGAGCGCCGTCGAACTGGCCGCCAGTCCAGAAAGTGGTATGGAAAAGTTAGGCATTACTTGCCTCCTGAAGTGTTATGTACGGATTGTCCGGTAGCTGCAGTGGAAGCACTCGCTTGATTCTGCAAAAGTGAATAGATCCCAGCCACTTCATTGAGCTGATTGATCTGGACCATCTGAGTGACCATCGTCGTGGGGTCCATGCTCTGGGTTGGATCCTGCGACTTCAATTCCGTGGTCAACAACTTCATAAACATTGCAGTCATATCTTTGGAGCTGCTGCTAGTGCTGGTCGTGGCAGTCGAGGCGTTTGGGGTTGCCGCCGCAACAGGATAAATACTCATATGATTTTTTCTCCTTGAACTCAAGCTCGTACGCTAATGCGGGCGTATTCCGGGAGAAGTCCGAGAGCGCCGCCTTCTTCCTTACTTGAGGTGGTTGTTGTAGTGGCCACAGATGAGGCCCCGCTTACAGGTTGCGTGGAAGAATTCTGCCGTCGCTGCTGTCCCGCAGACTGACCATGGGAATTCTGTGCGTGGGAGTCCGTCGTGCTGGAGTTCAACGAGCCAAGAATTACATCGCGCGATCTGAGCGCCTGTTCAAGACCGCTGAGATCGGCCACCAGCGCATGCAGTGCATCATGGTGCGAGGTGGTCAGATGTGCGGTTGTTACATCATGCGAAGTGATTGCGCGTACATCAACCTTGCCCAGTTCCGGCAATTGAATGCTGATCTTGAGTTCGCTGCTGTTATTGGTCACGCGTAGTTGTCCGGAACTCACCAGGCTTGGTGGATTCGGAATCGGATAAGAGTCAATCTTCGGTTGCGGGTGAACCGCAACCGGAGCAGAGCTCTGAGCATGAGCGGCGAGCACTGCTGACGGGGATTGTGTCGCATCCGCGTTGGCGCCGTGAGCGCTGGATGTTGTGGCCGGTTGTGCCGCTGCAATTTGATCGAGCGCTACATGTGTAATAAGCCCTGGAGAACCAGTGCCGGAATCATGACGGCCGCCCACGATTGCGTTGTTAGTTCGTTCTGGCTCATCAGAAATATCGTTGCCCAGCACTCCTGTCTGCGAATGGGAATGGCTGGAGTGACTATCGGTTGCGCGCAACGAAACGGTAGCATTCGGAACCAGAGCGGCTCCGACGACGGCAGAACCGCCGTCCGAAACTCCAAGATCATGCGTTAGAAGTTGCGGATGAGTTGGGGGAATGTTGCCTGCATCAACGCTCTGTGTATCCTCTGCGATATCGCTTGTTCTCTCCGGGAGCGTTGTTGCCTGCGCCTTTGCTGCAACTTGTGAGACGGACATTCGCGATTGCGATGCCTTCGCGAGAGGTGTATCAACTGCGATAGACCCTGGTGTGAAGCTCGTAGCACTCTCGGAGTCATCCTCTAAAGGCCTGCCACTCGAATTGGACTGAAAGCGATCTGGCAGTCCGGCGCCAAGTTTTGAAATCGACGAATCAAAGTCAGTTCCACTGGGGGCCGCCGCGGAAATGATTGATCCTGAGAACTCCGGCAAGCCGTTTGCCATCGCGGAGGCATCGGCAGGCGCCGAAGCACTGGAATCCGCGTTTAGCTCCTTCGCGCATGTTTCGAACGGAGGAAGTCTCTCCGGAAGATGAAAGTTCAGCGTGCCCGTTATGGTTGGGACTTCTTCGTCGGCGGTCGAACTAGCCGTTTTTGACTTCGACCGGGAGAGTATTTTCCCATTGGCATCTTTCTCCTGCTTCGCGTAATGCTCAGTTGAAGCGCTGGCAACTTTGCTCGTCTCCTTCGATACCGCGCCATCCCGGGTTGAGCACCGGCGCAATACTGCCTGATCGTTGCCATGCGTAATCGCTTCAGGAGAATCGGGAGAGGAGTCCGGTATTGAGGTCGAGGAGTTATCGGACTCGGAGTCGCCGGAACTCACCTCTTGCAGCACCTTATGAAAATCTGCGCTGTCGGAACTGCCCAGGGCTGGGTTGCCCGGTGATGCATACGAGGCAGGGGCAGCTCCTGCGGGAATAATAGGCGATGTACTCATACATTGTGAGTCAATGCACTTTGGCCGCCAATTGCGTGCTGATTAGGTTAGATTTCTGTCATCTACCAGATTCCTATTTCGTTTCAGCGAGCGATTGTGCGCCATTCCGCAAGCGAACCAGCTTTCCCAGGAAAACCTCATCCAGCGCTGATTGCTCGCGGCGGGATTCTTCCGCGCTGAATTGCTGGAGCGCATGTTCCCGCAGAGTACCCACAGTTTTACGCTCGCGGCGAGCGCCCAAATAGGCCGCGCGAAGTTTTGCGGCCTGTTGCTCCTCTGCTTGCTTCTGGCGTTCGCAATTGGTAATTGCCTTTTGAGTCTGGCTCAGCACGGATTCGATAAATCGCAATTCTGCGGCTGGCAAGCCGGCGCTCTCGGCGCGTGCTCGTTCCGTATTTTGAACCCATTGCGTAGCGTCGGCTGCGCGACGCTCTAAACTGCTGACTCGCGACATCGATGCCCCGAGACGCTCGCGTGCCTGGCGCTCCAGCAAGCGTCGCACTCGAAGAAGTCCTTCGAGTTGAAAGTGAAACGGCATTACTCCTCCATCGTCAGCAGAGATTCGATTGTGCGCTCCAACTGCGAACTTTCCGCCGGTCCCTGGCGGGCAAAGGCTCTCAAATTAGGTACCACCTGCATGGCACGATCAAGGTCCGGATCTGAGCCTCTTTGATACGCACCAATTCGAATAAGGTCTTCAGAGCGTGTGTAGCTGGCGAGCATGTGCCGCAGACGTTGTGCTTTCGAGAGGTGCTCGCCAGAACACACAGCGGGCATCAAACGGCTAAGGCTTTCCAGCAATTGAATTGGGGGGAAATGTCCCTCGGAGGTAAGACGCCTGTCGAGAAGTATGTGCCCGTCCAACAGAGAGCGGACGGCATCCACGACAGGGTCCATCTGATCATCGCCTTCCATGAGCACAGTGTAGAAAGCAGTAATGGAGCCTTTGCGAAAATTCCCTGCGCGTTCGACCAGTTGCGACAACAAGGTGAAGACCGAGGGCGTATAGCCCTTCGCCGTGGGCGGTTCTCCGGCGGCGAGCCCAATTTCACGTTGCGCCATGGCGAACCGGGTGATCGAGTCAAGTACAAGCAGAACGTGCTTTCCCCGCGCCGCGAAATATTCAGCGATCGAGTGCGCCGACTGTGCGGCGCGCAAGCGCAGCAGAGGTGACTGGTCAGAAGTAGAAACCACGACAATCGAACGTCGGCGTCCAGCTTCGCCAAGCGCGTTTTCCAGAACCTCCCGCACCTCGCGGCCGCGCTCGCCAACCAGCGCAACTACCGTGAGATCTGCTGACGTGCCGCGGGCCATCATGCCCATCAGCGTGCTCTTGCCCACGCCACTGCCGCCAAAAATCCCGACTCGTTGGCCGCGCCCGCAAGTCAGGAACGCATCGATAGCGCGAACACCTGTCCCAATGGGCGATTGGATCGGTTCTCGCTCAAAAGGGTTCGGAGCCACCCGCACCACGGGCATGGCCATGCCGCCATTTAACGGCGCCCCACCGTCCATCGCTCGGCCACTTGCATCCAGTACTCGCCCCACCATGTCATCTGTGACCCTTATACTGGGCCGCGCGCCCCACGTTGAAATCGTATCCCCGTGGCGCACCCCCTTCGCGGGGTAAAGCGGCATGGAGAGAACCGTAGAGCCATGAAAGCCAACCACCTCTCCTTCGAATTTGTTGCCGTCGTGATCGCGAATCAGGCAGCAATCGCCCAGCGCGCAGTGAGGGCCTTCTGATTCAATCAGTCCGGCAATTGCCTTCGATATGCGCCCGCTCCACACACGTTGCGGAATCTGCTGAAGCGCCTGATGATACGAGTCGAGAATCATTGCACGCGGGCCGGTCGTGGCTCTGTCGCCACGGGGCGACGAGAGAGCAAGTCGAAAAAGCTCCGCTCAATTTCCTTCAAGTCTCTTTCCAAACTGATAGTTGTTGATCCCAGTGCAGTCTCAATTCGTACTTCGCCTCCAGTGAGCGATTTGTCCACTGTGATCTCGGCGGAATGTGTCATTGCGGCTGCGGCCTCGTGCCAGTAGCTGAGAGTGTCGCTGGATACCACGAGGCGCACGCCGCTGGCGTCATCCAGTTGATTGAGTTCGTAGCTGACCAGTCCCGCGAGAAGATGGGGATCGATCTGAGCTTCGCGATGCACGATCCGTCGAGCGATGGCCAATGCGAGGTTGACGACCTCAGCCTCAGCTTGCCGAAAATAGTCATCTCGCTGGTGCGCAAATTGTTCAATCGCGCGCGCGATCTCGTTGCGAGCCTGTTGGACCTCTCGTTCGGTTTCGAGTTTTGCCTGCGCCGTAATTGCGTGTCTCTCCTGCTCAAGTCGCGCGTTGAACTCCGCCGCAGCATCAAATCCTTCCGCTGTGGTCGTTTGTTCCACGGCGGCATCGGGCTGCTCCAATGCCTCAGCTTCAGAGGCGGCACCGGGCGCATCGCCGAACTGAAAGCCTGCTTCGCAATATTCCAGTAGTGGATACGAGGTGGCCTCGGATTCAGCTTGTGAAGCAGGCTGGACTTCTTCAGACGACGAGTTCATCTTCGTTCTCCTGCTTCAATTGAATCTTGCCTTGAGCTTCCAATTTGCGCGCAACGGAGACACACTCCTGCTGTGCCTTATTCACGTCCTTGGCGCGCACCGGGCCAAGCGTTTCCATGTCTTCTTTCAACATCTCCACCGCCCGCGATGACATGGATTTGAAAAGATGATCGCGCAGTTGGTTCGAAGCGCCTTTTAGCGCCTGAGCCAGTGTCTTCTTGTCGAGTTGCGAGAGCAGCTCGCGAATGCCGGTTTCCGGCACTCCGAGCAGATCGTCAAACGTGAACATCAGATTGCGAATACTCATCGCGAGCTTGGAGTCATCCTGCTCGATCACTTCGAGGATAGCCTTTGCCGAGGTCGGATCCATGCGGTTCAGCAAATCGGCGACGCCTTTGAATCCGGCATATGCGCGGCGGCTCTGCTCGCCGAGCGCCTGCAAGCGGCGGTGCAGAACGACCGACACCTTTTGCGCCATCTCAGGCGAAAACTGGCGTAATTCGGCAAGGCGCTTCACGGCCGCCGCTCGAGTCTCTTCCGTCAGTTTCATCAATAGTGCAGAAGCTTGCTTGGGATCGAGATGAGCCATAATCAGCGCAATGGTCTGGGGATGTTCGCCCTGAAGAAATTTGGCTAGTTGTTGTGGATCGGCCTTCTGCAGTGAGTCGAGCTTACTGGCACTGAGTTCCTGTGTGCGGCTCACTGCCTCCAGCATTGCGCGCGCGCCATCCTCGCCAAGGGTCTTTACCAGCAATCGCTTTGCATATTCGGTACCGCCCTGTGCAATGTACTCCTGCGTGATCGCGAGATTGTGGTACTCATTCAAGATCGCTGCGGCCTCGTCGGGATCAACCGTACCAATGTCGGAGATTTCCTGGGTTACTCTCTGTAAATCGGTTTCATTCAGATGTCGAAAGATGAGGCTAGCTACTTCCTCGCCCAGCAGCACCAGGAGGATCGCCGCTTTGCGGACGCCGGAACGGGATGTCGTAGGTGCGGGCTTCATCTACGCTCGCCTTCCTTGATCCAACTCTGAACCAGTCGCGATGCCGAAACCGGTTCATGTTTGACCCTCATGGAGATTTCATCTTTCAGCCGCACGACCTGTGGACGCTCAGCCTCTGGAAGTTGATTCGTACCGTTATCGTTCAGTGCAGAGCCGGAATCCTTGGCGGATTTAGACGGCAACAGTCCGCGATGTCCCTCCGCAAGTGAGTGCATTACCTGCTTCTTGATTGGTCTCAGAATCAACATGTACGTGACGAAGAAAAGCAGCAGAAGGGAAGCGATTCGAACGTAGCTGTTCCAGCCGACCAATGTTGCGCGCACCTTTTCAAGGCTCGTGGGTGAGGCCGGAGCATCAACTGGCGCGATCTGAAAGCTCATGTTCTGCACGGTAAGAATGTCGCCACGCGCTGTATCGAAGCCCACCGACGCTTTGGCAATGTCTTCAATACTCTTTAATTCTTCGGGAGATCGTCTCTGGCGCGAACCGGTCTTGTTACCAGGATTGAAGTTGTCGTCCACGAGGACGGCCACTGCCAGGCGCTTTAGTCTCCCGGCAGGTTGCGTAGAGTGACGCACAATTTTATTTACTGCGTACGTTCCGTTCTCAGATTTGGAAAGCGAGACATTTTCGCCCGCAGCGCTTTTGGCCGGCGACCCACCGCCGGGCACATTGGATGCCGTCCCGGCGGCCCCGCCCGATTGAGGCGCACCATTTGATTCCTCCGTGCGTTGCATCGAGAGTGCAACCGTCATTTCAGGATCGTAGCTCTCTTGTTGTTCTTCCACCGTGCTCGGATCGAACTCTGCGTGAACCGTGGCGCGGACATGATCGCCGCCAACGACCGGTGCAAGAGTTTGGACGAGACGGTCCGCAAGCACCTCTTCGGCTGTACGTTCCTCGCTGGCCGATTGAGCGCTCGCGCCATTGGCAGGTTCTCCCGCTTCAGCATCGACGACCGTAACGTTCTGCGGATCGAGTTTATCCACTGCGCTTGATACCAATCGCTGCACGGCGAGTCGCATCGCGGCCGAGAGACGATGATCCTTAAGTTTCAGGATGACTCCGGCCTTTGCCTGACGATCCTGTCCCGAGTAAATCGATTCCGGTGGAATTGCGAGATGAACTCTCGCCGCTGCAACGCCACTCATACTCTGAATTGTGCGCTCCAGTTCACCTTCGATCGCACGTTGATAATTCACCTTGTCGTCGAAGTCGCTGGAGGCCCAGTTCGTCTTGTCAAAAAGCTCAAAGCCGAGCCGTCCGCTATGCGGTGCGCCTTGTGCCGCAATCTCCAGGCGCGCGGTGTCCAGTTGATCTGCCGGAACCAGCACGGATTTTCCATCGGGTGAAAGCCGGTAGCGAATGTTCTTCGCCGTGAGGCGCTGGCCCAACGACTGCGCATCCGCTGGCTCCATGTTGGAGTACAGTGCGGTCATATCGGGAGACGACAACAAGTGTACAAAGGTGGCCAGCACAACCGCGACCAGAACTGCCCCGCCGCCGAGGAACATGCGCTGCCGCGTTGTAAGACTCGACGCAAAGTCGCGCACCTGCGTGACCACTTGTCCGAAGCTTTTGGATTCACTCATGACCGGACCTTAAAACTGGAGCCGCGAAATTTCCTGGTAGGCGCTAATCACTTTATTTCGAACTTGTAGCATGAGGTCGAAAGCGAGCGTGGCGTGTTCAACCGACAGTGTGGCGGCATGGATGTCTTGGCCCTTTCCAGCGATCAGGTCCGTTACTTTCTGCTCGGCCGTAGCCTGCAAATTGTTCACCTGCTGTATGGCCGAGCCCAGTGTGCCTGCAAAATCTCCGGTTGGTGCCGCGGCCGGAGCGAATGTTGTGCTGGCAAGTCCGGCAATGCTGCCAAGAGACGACGGCGTGATACTCATATTCAATACTCCTATTTCAGTAGTTCAATCGACTGCTGGATCATCTGTTTCGCCGCCTGCACGGCGGAGGCATTCATCTGATACGCACGCGCCGCACCCATGAGGTCTGTCATCTCAAGCACGGGATTGATATTCGGATAAGCGACAAAGCCATCGCTGTCCGCGTCAGGATGGGAAGGTTCATAGCGCATGATTGGCGCGGCGGTATCGGAAACAATCGAGCGCACGCTGACCCCGCCAGATCCGTTCGACGGAACACCCGATTCACTCGCTGTCGCCAATCGCATGCGGAAGCTTGATGGCGCCGTACTCTGAAACACCACTTCCTTCCGCTGATAGGGACCGCCTTCGGTCGTGTGCGTACTCTCGGCGTTTGCCATGTTGCTGGCCACCACCTCCGCGCGCATCCTCTCAGCGCTCAGGCCCGAAGCGCTTATACCCATTACGCCGAATAAATTCATTGCGCGCCTCCTTCATGAATTGCCTGGCTCAATCGGTGAATCTCCGATTTCATCAAGGCGATGCCCGTCTGAAACTGCAACTGCGTCTCTGCGAGCGCAAGACCTTCGCGATCCATGTTGACGTTGTTGCCGTCTGGCCGTTCAGTTAAACCGGCGACTTCGGTTGCGCGCGGCTTGGCTGTTCGTGGGTCATCGCCCGGCGACGAACTGAGCTGGGATGCGAGTTGGCTTTTGAAATCGATGTCGCGTGCGCGGTAGCCGGGAGTATCGATGTTGGCGATGTTCTCGGCAATGATTCCGCTGCGAAATGCAGCAGCATCTAGGTAGTGATTAAGCCGCGCCATCAATGGTGTGTTGATCAGATTCATTGCAGGCTCCAACGCTCGAATGCAGATTCCTGAGGGATGAAACTTCCTGCAAGCGACGAGCAATCCGAATACGGCATACCTCGCAAGAGCGCGAAACAGGTCTCATCGCGACAGGGCAACTCCGAAAGATGTCGCACATCGAGGATGCTGTCATGGGCGTGCAGAGCTAGCCGCCGCAGAACCGACCGCAGTTCAGTAACGTTACCCGGCCAGTCGTATGCTCGGAACCTGTCGATCAGAGCCTGCGAGCATTCAATTCTTTCAAAGGGCGAAGCGTTGCGGAGGAAAGACTCCGCAATGGCGCGGATGTCATCGGTGCGTTCGCGTAACGCTGGTAATCTCACGTGCAACAGAAGTCCGGCGAGATCAGGATGTAACGAGAGATGGTCATTTCGCGACGCCGTACAGGTCATCAGTAACTGAATACCCTCGCCTCGCGGGCAGCAACGGTATTGATCAAGAGAATGCGCCAACCGGGCTTGCGTTTGCAGCGAAAGACATTCAGCATGTAGCAGAAGCAGTCCTCCGCCGGTAGCGAGGTTGAGCTTGCCGGGTTGGATGGTATTTTGCGAGCCGCAAGAGGGGTGCTCGCCAAAGAGAAATGACTCGGCGCCATCGGACGGGAACATACGGCAGTCCATGGTGAACAGCGAGCGGGTACCGGTACGCCGTCGATTCCACGCACTACGCGCCAGCATACGCCGACCGCTTCCCGCCTCACCTTCAACCACGAAATGACGTCCAAATTCCACGGCATCAATGGCTTGCATTGCGGCCACCCGCAGTGGCGCACTGCAGCCAATAATTTCAGGAATGACTTGCCAGCCGTTCATGTATGACCTCAAGAGATCGAGTTAATTCCCATGTATGTGCACGAGAACTGCCAACTCTTCTCTAAAGTGTTAAGAAATTTCTGATCCAGCACGGGCTGAGCGAACGGGTTTGCGCAGGACTATCTGCTGGGGCGTGATGATCGGACAACCATCAGCCAGCACAAATGCACGCTCGATCACGTTGCGTAATTCGCGAACGTTTCCTGGCCAGTAGTGCTCACTGAGCTTGACCTCAGTTTCGGCACTCAAAGCTATATCAGAGGCGCCAGAGAACCTCTCCAGAAAGTGGCGCGCCAACAGCGGTATATCTTCGGAGCGATCACGCAGTGGCGGCAACTCAATCGGAAAGATGGAGAGACGGTAGAAGAGGTCCTCGCGAAACAGTCCTTGCTCTACGCGCTTCTCGAGATCCACATTGGTTGCGGCAATCACGCGAGCATCAAGCCGGAAAACATCGCTTGTCCCCAGGCGCTGCACCTCGCCGCACTCCAGGAAGCGCAGTAGTTTCGCTTGGCTGGCGAGCGGCAATTCGCCAACTTCGTCGAAGAAGATGGTGCCGCCATGGGCTGAGTGAATTTTCCCGATGCGTGCCTGCACGGCTCCGGTAAATGCTCCGCGAGTATGACCAAACAGCTCTGCTTCGACCAACGCTTCCGGAATCGCCGCGCAATTCACGGTGATGAACGGCTTGTCGGCACGCGAGCTTAGTTTATGCACCGCTTCCGACACCAATTCCTTTCCCGCTCCGGTCTCTCCGCATATCAACACGGACGTCGTGTGCCGGGCTACCACCCTGACCAGCGAGGCAAGTTGTTGTATCGCTTCACTGCGGCCAACCATTCCCGGGAGCGGCATGAAGTTACTTGCAGCATATTCGGTACGCAGCGGCCGAACAGGCGTGTGAGCCTTGCTTTGATTGAACTCCCGGAACCACTGATAAGCGGCGCTGGCTCGCAGATCCTCCGGCAACTCGATTTCGCCGCTCTCGCCATCGAGTAAAACGACATCCGTCCCCGGAAACTGATGTTCAATCACCCCGATCAGTTCGTCGCAATTGAGATCAGGAAGCTTGCGATCGAGTACAACAATGCGCGCTCCCCGATGCTCCAGCACATAGAGGGCTTCGGCCCCCGTGCTCGCTTCTGCCACGCGAGTGACCTTGCTCAGGCTATTCTCGAGTTGTTTGCGCAGGCTTTCATTCGGCGTCGCAATCAGAATCGATAGCCCAGGGCGCAGCGATGGAAGCATGTTGTAAGCGGCTGTCATGTGATTGTTTTACGTCCTCATTCTTGGAAACAGATTAGTGTGAAGTTAAAAGTTGCTTATCAGCAGATGTAATCGCCCGGTATTGCCGATAGGAACCTTTCCGGAAATCCACTGAGGCATGGTCGGCTTCCAAGTGGATGTCGCTGGCGCCGGCAAACTGCAGCAGTTTCAGGCAGAGCTTCTCGCGCTGTCCATGAGGTATGCCCGGATGTACTTCGAGCACCGCCGCGTTTGCACGATTTCGCAAAATGACCGAGATTTTGCTACCCGCGGGTGCCGCGGCAATCATCTCATCGAGCAGCACAAACATTGCTCTTCTGAGACTCGGCTCGTTGCATTGAATGACCACCGGCTCGAAAGTCAAAGACAGCTCGACATTGCTGGCGTCTGCGACGATCGTCATCTCCTCCGCGCAACTGTGCAGAAGAGAATGACCGTCGTGGCAACTAAGCTCTGGAGCGTCTTCAAGGCTGGCGATCTCACGGAATACCGCTACATCCAGCATCAGCCGATCTAACACTGAGAGGCAATCTTCCAGAACCTGATGCGACTCTTCCTCGTTCAGTTTCTTGCTCAGACCAAGTTCCATGGTGGCGCGTAGCGCGGTGATGGGCTGTGCCAGCAGGTGAAACGTTTCGTTTATGAATTCACGTTCCCGGCTCATGCAACCTCGCTGGGTTTGTCGCTGAGTTCGTATCCCACGCCGCGAACCGTATGGATTAATCGGTAGAGCGCGCCTTCATCGATCTTCTTGCGAAGATAATTGATGTAAACGTCCACAACATTTGTGCTCGTATCGAAGCTGATGTTCCAGACGTGCTCAATGATCATCGAACGAGTGATGCGCCTTCCCGCATTGCGCATCAGGTATTCAAGCAACGAGAATTCCTTCGAGGTCAGTTCGATGTTCCGCCCGCCGCGCTGAACTTTCCGTTCCACGCGATCCAGGTGCAGGTCCGCTACGCGCAGAGTCGATTCCACCGATGGCCGGCCACGCCGCATCAATGCGCGCACACGCGCGGAGAGCTCGGAATAAGAGAATGGTTTATTGATGCAATCGTCAGCGCCACTGTCCAGCGCCTGAATGCGGTCTTCGACTCGCGGCCGGGCAGTAAGTACCAGAACAGGCACTTGGGGTTTATTTGGGCGCAAATCTCGAAGTACCGAGATGCCGTCCAGTTTCGGGAGGTTCAGGTCAAGAACCAGCAGATCATAATCAAGATCGGTGGCCATCAGCGATCCCTGCTCGCCGTCCAGCGCGACATCCACCGCGTAGTGTTCGGCTTCCAGTCCTTTACGTATGTAGGAGGCAAGCGCAGCGTCGTCTTCGATAACAAGGATACGCATGTTTCAAACTCCGAGTGTCCTGCTGACAGCTAAGGATTACGCGGCTTGCATCCCTCCTTTAGAAAACATTGGAATTTTCAAAGGTTACCAACGGGTGTCACTTCCCGTTCCGGATCAATTCCCATAGCGAGCACCTGATGAGGGCGCCGTCGATGATGTTTATCAAGAAACTTGCATAGTTTTTTCGCGTGCGGGCCTGAGAGGGATTAAGGCCAAATTGTCTGGACCTAGTACCTCAACCTGATTGTGAGTGATCAATCGTAAAACTATGCTGGACTCATTCTGTTTTTGAGGCTTTGTTGGATTTCATGAACTCACCAGGCGCGAAGCATCGTGCTCATCCGTCTCTGATACGACAGGTCTTGAAAGTGTCGCGTCCCTGCTGGCCGCACCTCGCCGGAATCAGCTTACTGTGTCTGCTGTCCACTCCAGTAACGCTGCTGGCGCCGCTTCCGCTTAAGATCGCAGTTGACAGTGTGCTGGGCACGCGCGCGTTGCCCATCTGGCTCCATGCCCTCCCATGGCCTCACCGATGGTTGACCAGCGCCGCCAATGGCGGTCTCGCAATCTGCGCAATTCTGCTTCTCACCATCGCGTTGCTGAACTGTTTCCAGTCTCTGGCGAGCTGGCTTCTCTCCACCTACACGGGAGAAAAGTTGGTTCATGATTTTCGTGGCCAGTTGCTCTTCCATGCTCAAAGGTTGAGCCTTTCGGTGCATGACCGCCGCGGTGCCAATGACATTGCTTACCGCATTCAGTATGACGCGCCAGCCATCCAGAACCTGTTCCTGCAGGGGATGGTGCCGATACTATCGTCGGTCTTCACGTTTGTTGCAATGCTCGTGGTGACCACGCGTATTAGCTGGCACATTGCGTCCCTTGCCGCCGTGCTGTCGCCGGTATTGTTCGTGTTGGCGCGAAACTCAAGCCGCAGAGTGCGCGAGCGTTACGACGAAGTCCGCGAGCTCGATAGCTCCGCCATGCTCGTCTTGCACGAGGCCCTGAGCTGCTTGCGTGCGGTAAAAGCTTTCGGACAGGAAGCCTTCGAAGACGAACTGTTCCGCCGCAAATCTCGCCAGCGCATGACCGAGCAGGTGCGGCTCGCATCGATCCAGGCCGGCTTCCATGTGCTCATCGGATTCTGCGTCGCATTGGCCGCCGCCGTAGCGCTGGTCATGGGAGTCACCGAAGTACGGCAGCACATCATGACCGTAGGTGAGTTCTTGCTCGTAATGGCCTACATGGCGCAACTCTACGAACCTCTGCGCACAATCAGCACGAAACTTCCGGAGTTGCAGTCAATGACAGCAAGCCTGCATCGTGCGTTTGCACTGCTGGAAGAGACGCCAGAATTGGAAGATGGTCCTTCGACCGACACTTCCATTCGTGTGCGCGGTGAGGTGGAGTTTCGTAACGTCTCGTTCCAGTACACGGCTGGCGGTCGCAGCGTGCTGAATGATATTTCCTTCCATGTTCGTCCCGGAACCCGCGTAGGAGTGGTGGGACCGAGCGGCTCCGGCAAGAGCACTTTGGTGAACCTGTTGACGCGCTTCTACGATCCCTCCGGCGGCTCAATTCTGATCGATGCCACGGATCTGCGCGAATACAGTCTCGCCGAGCTCCGCCAGCAGTTCTCCATCGTTCTTCAAGAACCCATGTTGTTCTCAACCACCGTTGCCGGCAACATCGCTTACGCCAACCCTCAAGCCTCGCGCGCCGAAGTGATCGAAGCCTCCAAGCTTGCCAACGCCCACGACTTCATCGAACGGCTGCCGAAAGGTTACGACACCCTTATGGGAGACGGCGGCGTCCGCCTCTCAGGCGGAGAACGCCAGCGTCTGGCCATCGCACGCGCGTTTCTTAAGGATTCTCCAATGCTCATTCTCGATGAGCCAACGAGCTCTGTCGATGTGCGTACCGAACAACTCATCATGGAAGCGCTGGACAAATTAATGACCGGACGCACTACCTTCATGATCGCTCATCGTCTCAGCACACTGGAGCAGTGCGATACCGTTCTAGTTCTGCAGAGTGGCTCACTCCTCACCGTAACCAACACGGTAGAAGAAGCCAGGGCTCAGGTTTTTGCCAACTCAGTGTCCCGTTCCGTTGAAGTCCCAGCCCCCGGACCGGTGCTGGTGCGATACAAAAGTGATGCGTCCGGTCCAGCTTAGTTTTGTCCATCCTCCATCGGCTCTGATATTTTCTAGAGATGGCGCTCCAACCCAACCTGCTTTTGATCAGCAGCTCCACCGTTCACGGCACCGGATACCTCGATCATGCCGAACCTGAGATTCGCGCAACGCTTGGCGCCGCCCGGCGCGTAATCTTCGTGCCTTACGCGCTTGCCGATCGCGCCTCGTACGCCAACAAGGCGGCACCCCGGTTTGAGAGCATGGGATTCGAGTGCAAGTCCATCGACTACTACCCGAACCCCGTTCGCGCGCTCGACGAAGCCGACGCCGTATTTGTAGGCGGTGGAAATACCTTTCGCCTTCTCAAAACTCTTCACGAATTCGGTCTTATCGAAGCCATCCGGCATCGTGTAGCCGAGGGAATGGTCTACATGGGAGCAAGTGCCGGATCAAACGTCGCCTGTCCCACGATCCGTACTACCAATGACATGCCCATCGTTGAGCCGCCAACGCTGAACGCACTGAACCTTTTCCCTTATCAGATCAACCCGCACTACATCGATCCCGAACCGGATTCCGTCCACATGGGAGAGACACGCGAGGAGCGTCTGTTGCAGTATCTGGAAGAGAACGACACGCCAGTCATCGGACTGCGCGAGGGCTCCATGATAAGAATGAACGGCGAAAGAATGTATCTAAAAGGAATGAAAAGCGCCCGCGTTTTCAAACGCGATTGCGCACCTCGGGAGCTGCTGCCCCCTGCTGAACTCACCATCTAGTTCCAAGAAGTGTACATCGACGAGTTGCACCGGAGCGGCAAACACCATCGAACCCGACATGGTGTCAGTCTGAAAAGTGCCCCACGGCGCACTTCTACCCAGAATTCTGCGCAACTTTCGGACACCCAACCCTTCTCAAGTTCAGCCTGAGCACTCAGCCTTCCTGCCTGGATAACATCTATGGCACGCATCAGGACCGGTTGGTGAAGAAGCTGCGGCTGGCCGGGACCGGCAGCTACGAGCAGGCGCAGCGCTATCTGGAAGAGCGCTACGTTGCCGAACACAACCGGGCGCTACACGCGCCTGGCAGCGTCGGAGACCAATTATCACCGGCGTAAACCGACGGCGCGGCAACTCGATGAGATCTTCTGGCTGGAGCAAGGGCGGTGGTAAGTCAGGACTGGGTGATCAGCTACAACGGACGGCTGCTGCAACTGCCGCGGCAGAGCCGGCACTATGCTCCGGCGAAAAGCCGGGTGACGGTGCGGGAGAACCAGGCTGGGGAGATCGCCGTCCGCTACCGCGAGATTGCCCGACGGCCCGAGCCTCCCTCTGCCGCCCGGGATGTTGTGTCCTCTGCACGCAGGAGACGCAACACCCCTCCCGCCTGGAAGCGAAGCTACAAGGAGTTACCAACTCCAACAGCTGCTTCTGCTTGTTAAACCATGGGGACATTTCTACTGTGGTATGACAAACTGGGGAGTTGTCCTTGCGCCGAAGAGGAAATGGAGTTATCTGTATAAGGTTACGATGGGGTGTCAGATTTTGACGCGACCGGGGCACGTCTCCGGCCAGAAGAAATGCGGTAAGGTCGCACCAGACCGCACGCGAGAGTTGTCGAAAGCTGTCGGAGAGGTTGAGCCGGTTTCGGCAGGAAACAGAACTGGTCTCATTACCTCCAATCAGACCTCGTGCGGCATGAACAACTACGATCAGAAGTTGCTGGCGGTTCGGTAACTTGGAGCGGGCGACCATCGTTGTGGAGTCTGAAGTCATCGAAGTGGAAATGAGCAATCACCGGCAAGGTACGGTGTGGGGGGAATCGATGTTCAACGTTGTCACCATCGCAAGAGAGTACGGGAGCGGCGGAGCTGAGATTGGACGCCGTGTGGCGGAGTTGCTGGGTTGGAAGTTCCTGGACAAGCAGATTATCGAACGCGTTGCCGCCATGGGGAAGATTGATCGTAAGTGGGCGGAAAAGGCGGACGAGCAATGCGTGGCGTGGTGGGAACGGGTGTTGTCCGGATTCCGCCACGGCGGTCCGGAAGTCTATGTGGGAGGAGTTGCGGATACCGGCGTCGATCGCGATTCGCTGCAACAGTTCACCGCTCGTGTGATTGAAGAGGCAGGCAAAGCGGGAAATTGCGTGATCGTCGGCAGAAGCTCGCAATGTGTGTTGCGGAATGAGCGGCATGCTTTGCACGTGATGGTTTTTGCCCCGCTCATGGAGAAACTGGAACGAATGAAAATTCGTCATCCGCAAGAGAGGGATTTACAGGCACTCCTCCGGCGTGTGGATAGCGAGCGTGCACATTATGCGCAAGATTACTTTGGCTGCGACTCGTCTGACCGTGCACTCTATCATCTTTGTTTGAACAGCACGATCGGCGTAGAAGCGTGTGCTGCATTGGTCGCGGATGCGGTCCATTTGTCAGCGAAGAAGCAGATGGGGCAGGTCGCGGTCTAGCCGCCTGCTATCCCGCGTATGGTTCGTATATCTGGCGAGTGCCTGAGGATGACGGCGCTCGCGTTAGGCGAGCAAATCTCGTGTTCGCTCAATTTGAAGCACGACTAAATGCGCCTTCCTACGCAGGATCTCCGGACGAATGAGCAATAGCGGCAAGTCGGCCTCAGCTTGTCCGTTTAATACAAATCCGTGCAACACTCCCACTCTCCTTACAAAGAAATTTTCGCTTACGGGAATAAACCTTCGACCGCTCAGTTCTTATAGCTAGGCGTTTTGACGCCTACAAGGAGAAGCCATGAGCGAAACAAAACGAAAGGCCAGGGAGCTAGAAGAGGCTCTGGAATCGAGTGCCGGTGAGGCGGAAACATCGGACGGTATTGACCGGCGCGGGTTTCTGCACTGCATGGCGTGGGCTGGAACGGGAATTGTCTGGAGCTTTGCTGGAGGGGTTCCGGTTTCGAGCGTCTTCGGCGCGACGACGCCCCGGCGGCGGGCAGAAGACTTCAGCTTCATTCAGATCAGTGACAGCCACATTGGCTTCAGCAAAGCGGCTAATCCAGACGTAACGGGAACACTGCAAAAAGCGGTGGACAAGATCAATGCCGTCAGTAGCACGCCGGATTTTCTGATTCACACGGGAGACCTTTCGCACACATCAAAGCCCGTTGAATTCGACACGATGGACCAGGTGCTCTCGGCGACGAAGCGGAAGATTTTCTATGTGCCGGGCGAACACGACACGTCAGTGGACGATGGCAAGCTTTATCTCGAACGATATGGGAAAGGCTCGGCGGGAAACGGTTGGTACAGCTTCGACCATAAGGGCGTTCATTTTGTGGGATTGGTGAACGTGGCCCAGGTAGAAGGAATGGGCAAACTTGGCAATGACCAACTGGCGTGGCTCAAGAAAGATGTTGACCATCTGGGGAGCAGCACTCCAGTTGTGTTGTTTGCGCATATTCCGCTCTGGGCGGTGTATCCCGAGTGGGGGTGGAGCACTACAGATAGCGAACAGGCGCTGGCGTCGTTGAAGCGCTTTGGTTCGCTCACGGTGCTGAATGGACACATCCATCAAGTGATGCAGAAAGTGGAAGGCAACGTGACTTTTCACACCGCAATGTCAACGGCCTTTCCACAACCTGCTCCGGGCGCAGCACCTTCGCCTGGGCCGATGAAAGTGCCGGCGGAAAAGCTGCAAGGCGTGCTGGGCTTAGCGAACGTACACTTCGTCGCACGGAAGAGTCATTTGGCGGTGGTGGACTCGACGCTGGAGGGCACGAAAACGACGGGCTCACGACTTACAGACTCGGCGGTTGAAGCGGCTTAGGTTCCTTCTGCATATGACAGCCAAAAAGGAAGTCCTCAACTCAACGATGTTGGGTGGCGCGGGTGTGCTGCTGGTAGGCGTCGCGCTCTCGTTGGTGCATCCTTGGGGAAATCTTCGGTTGGATTCCTCCAGAGATGCACCGATTCTGCAGGGTGCGTCGGCTCCGAATGAAATTCGGGAATTGCTTGCGCGGAAGTGCAACGACTGCCACTCGAACCGTACACGATGGCCTCTCTACAGCAACTTCGCGCCCACGTCGTGGCTAGTCGAACACGATGTGCATGCCGGACGCGAGCACCTGAACCTCTCGCGCTGGGAAGAGTATGGCATCGACAGCCGCATCGATCTTTTGTCCAAGATGGGGAGCCAGATTCGCGATGGAAAGATGCCGCTGAAGCAATATGTGCTGCTGCATCCTGAAGCACGACTTTCCGATTCAGAACGGAAGCTCATTCAAAACTGGATAAAGGTTGAGCGGAAACGGCTTCTAACTCAGGAAGAGAAATAGCTGCATATCGCAGCACCCGGAGAGAAAATGTATAACTTGCCAATGTTGGGCCGACGTGTTGCCGCGCTCCGAATCGGAGCTGCTGTTATCTCGCTGCTGCTGGCGTTCATTGTGTTCCCTGCGATCAGCCAGGCGAACGGCGATGCGGATCGGGGGAAGCAGTTGTTTGAGAAACGCTGCACGGGGTGCCATTCGCTGGATCGCAACAAGGAAGGTCCGCGTCTCGCAGGCGTCTTCGGAAGACAGGCAGGAACCGCTCCGGGTTTTGATTATTCAGCGGCTCTGAAGTCCGCACACTTTGTGTGGGACGCAGAACGACTCGACAGGTGGCTGACGGATACCGATTCTCTGGTCGAAGATAACAAGATGGACTTCCATGTTCCCAAGGCGGATGAACGAGCCGATATTATTCGCTACCTGCAGCTTCTGTCGTCGCCCCCCAAAAGCGCTTCGAATTCTACGAAATGATAAGGCGATTCTTTTGAATCAATGAGCTGCGTTCTTGAGTAGCACGCTAAGGGAATGTACGTCGGAGGCTGGCGCGTCGCTGATTACGACATAACGCAGCCCACCTTCACTCCATGTCTCCACGTGGAAGGCGAGCTTGGTGAAAGTGGATGTCACTGGAAACACCGAAGAGATTCCGGATTGTTCCCTGAAGATGAAGACGGACAAGGAATGTTTACGCAGGGTGAATAAGAGTTGGGCTCCGGAGTTGTGCTCGAAGTAAGTCACTCGACCACCATCCAGCGCGAATTCGGAGTTCTGCAATTCCGGAAGATTGAATGTGAATGGCAGTTTTCCTGCAAACCAGGGCTTCACGGTGTGACGATCGGTCGAAACCACATCGACAGGATTGGCGCTGGCCAGGGTCGCCACGTGCATATCGGCGAGTTCGGTGAACGCATGATCGCGCTCGGTGCGAATAGTCCAGATGAGTGTGGCCACGAGCAGCAATGCGGCGAACGCGGCAGCGGTGGCGAACTTCGGCGTATTACCGGTGAACCATCCCGTGAGCCATGCAGGTCTGCGTGTGGGGCGAATGCTCTGCTCCATGCGAAGGCGAAAGTCTGGAGCGGGGGTGTAACGCGATCCAGCGGCACGCGTCTTCAGCTTCATTTGAAGGACACTGAGAGCTCCGGCAGAGCAGGAGGCACAGCCACGCAAATGAGTTTCGAACCTAGCGAGTTCATCGGCAGGGAGTTCGGAGTCAACGTAAGGCTCAAGCCTGCTCCGTAATTCGTCGCAGGTCATTGCGATATACCCCGCGAGACACCGTGGAGTCCAGCATCGTTGAGCGATGACCGCATCGCCCTGCGTGCGCGTGAAAGACGGGACATAACGGTGCCGATTGGAATGGCCAAGGTTTCTGAAATTTCCTGGTAACTCATTTCTTCGACGTCACACAATAGAATTACTTCGCGGAAGGGCACGGAAAGCCTCTCCAGAGATTTCTGAATCGCCTGCTGGTCCACGCTGGCAAGGAGAATTGATTCCGGTGTCGTGCCGGCGACGGGCTCTGTGGAGTTGTTCTCATCGTCATCAAGCGATAGCATGGCCGCTTTCAGGCCAGTGCGCGAAGTGAGAAAGGTGTTTCTCAGAATTCGATAAATCCACGCGCGAAAGTTTGTCCCCTGACGGAATGAGTCGAATCCCTTGAGCGCTTTCATACAAGTTTCCTGCACCAGATCCTCCGCTTCGCTGCGATCCTGAGTGAGCCAGTGCGCGAAGTTATACAAGCGGGCAAACAGCGGCATCACCAGCTCTTCGAATGATCCGGAATCGCTATTCGTTTCAGCCACGGCTCAATGAGGTTAACTCAGAATGATCGGATTTATTCCCGGTAATTTCAAAGCTTCGATTTCAAAACACCGATAAGTTGATCGACGATTGGGGAACCAAGTCCGGTGCATGCGTTCCAGCCGGGGCCTGCGTCATAAAAGCCATTGTTGCCGACGATGATATCTCTCAGTGGTCTCTTCGTTCCCGCGCCGGGCCTTGAGAGTTCGTAAAGCAAAGGCGTTATGAATCCGGATCGCACCCCCAGTCTTGCATTGATGCAGGCGATCAGCGCAGCCCACAGAGGAGCCACCGCGCTGGTGCCGGCCGAGGAGCAGGACTCTCCACCTACGATGATCTCGCAGCCGCGATGCGGGTCGGCCGGTCCGGCAACGTCGGGGACGCCACGGCCTGCGATTCCGGTAGGACCAGAGGGAATCGGGTACCCTTGCTGCCACGAAGGTACTTTGAACTTGCGGCTAATTCCCCCTCCGGTTGCGCCGTGTATTCCGTGCAGAGTGCAGTTCCATGCGGTTTCATGGATGGCGTCTCGGGTAACGGCTTCGATCCTGCTGCCGCCACAGCTCAGAACATGAGGGCTACTGGATGGGAAGTTCACGGCAGGCTGCCCGTCCGTGGAACCGTTCATGGCGCCTTCATCTCCGGACGAAGTGCAGATGGTTACGCCAAGCATGGCAGCGTCGCGCAGCACTTCGTCAACGCTGTGCAAGTAGGCTGGCGAAATGCCAGTTTCCGGCTCGCCCCAGCTAATGGATAACGCACAAGGAAGGTTTTCTGTGGCGCCGATGGCCTGACTCACCGCGTTGTAGATTCCTTGCTCATCAGGCGGGGCCATATAGACGATGATTTGCGCGCCTGGGGCAAAGGCGGCGGCAAGCTCAATGTCCATGGTCACTTCGACTGTGCCCTGTGCGGCGGCCAGAGTATCTTCGGGTACTTCGAAAAGCTTGCGTTTTCCTTCCACGACTTCAAGGAATTGCTTTATCTGATTCACGGGTGCGGGCGAGTTCCGTACGCCGTCGATTGAAACACAACGAACGGAAGGCATCGGCATGTCGATGCCGTGGAAGAACTGTCGCAAATCGTCTTCGTGGTATCCACCGCCGAGCTCAATCAGCGCAATCGTCTGTCCTTGTGCGGTGAGATTTTGGGGGAAACCGTATGCGTCCGCTAATTCGCGCACTGTCCAGAAAGGCTTTACCGTGTTTGGGTGGTGAACTGCGGGACGCCTCGCGCATGGACGAGTGTTCAGTCCGAGCACGTTGCATACTATGCCGCTCAACTCGTTCGGCACACTGGCAGCTCCACTTATCGCTCGAAAGTTTGCGCGGGAATGTTGGAACTCGACGAGGTTCACGTCGAAGGCTTGCTCGATAGCGGCAGCGCTGCCTTTCAGGACGACCGCGCGGCGGTGAAGATCGGTTTTGCAGAGTTCAAGACGATGATTGCGCGCGAAGCGCTCGATGAGCGCGATGTCGCTGGGGATCGCGCCATGTTCAGCGGTGAAGGCTTCGTGCGTCAGGTGTTTCCGGTGCTGCAGATGTTTGTTGCCGAGTGACGAGTGCAAGTCGGGCAGCTCGCGGCGACGACGCAGGAGAAGGGTGATCTGCAATTCAGCGCGGCGATCTGTGGCACCGCACTTCTGTTCGCCATGTAAAGGCGCGTACACACTGTCGTGGAGCACAGTTCGAAGAGAGTCGGCGGGCGTCGTGCGATTCATGCTCAAACCTGGAAGGCTTCCCACTGTTCCCGGGTGCTCTGCATGAGGAGGGTAAAGGCGGGTTCCCCACGCAGGTTCTGCAGGAATGGGTCGAGATGATGCAGTAATGGGAAGTTGATGAACCCGCGATTGACGGCGATGTTTAGCCACTCCATGGCAGATTCTTTTTCATTGATAAGCGCGAAGCCCTGCGCCATGAGCCAGGCGTAGTTCAAGTCCAAGGCAGCGGCAGATTTCAGATCATCATTCAGACAGCCAAGCGCGGCATCTTTGTTCCCGCTCAAGGCGTGACCGTAGAAAGTACCGAGTTGAGCAAAGAAAGTTCCTTCCGCATCGCGCGATAGTGCCATCAGTTGAGTGACGGCTTCCTCGATGCGACCATTAAGGGCAAGAACCTGGGAGCGGGCTAGACGAAGCATGGGATTTTGCGGATCGCTTCGTAGAGCGTGGTCGAAGGGGGGCAGGGCGCGACCGAATTCGCCGGAAAGCATGGCGACAATGCCGGGAACCATTTGCCACATGGTCGTTAGTGGATCGACATCGATCAATCTTTGCGCCATTTCGGTGACGGCATAACCTTTGCCGCTCAGGCTACAAATGGCACATAGCCAGCTAAGTGTGTCGGGATCGTTCGGATTGCTTTCAAGCGACTTCTTCAGCAGGCGAACCCCTTCCTGCGTACGGCCTTGGGCTACGTCGACCAACCCCAAGAGGCGGTGCCCGTGTCCGGAATTTTCGTCAATCTGCAGAATGCGCCGGGCGCAGCGCTCGGCGTTGATCAGATGTTCGGGGTCGGTGGAGATGCCGGCATTTACGAATTGCCAGTGCACCTGGCCCATGGCTGAGAGCAACAGGACATTTTCACCGACAATCTTCTCGCCTTGGTTGAGGTAATCGAGCGCTCGCTCCAGTCCTTCACGTGAGTACGAAAGTATCTCCTGCTTGGCCTTGAGATAGAACTCATAGGCGCGAATGTCCTGTATGGGTTTTTCGCCCAAGCGAAGAGACTCCGAGGGACTTAACTTGAGCTTGAGGGCTTCGGCGATTTTTCGCGATAAGCTTTCCTGGATGGCGAAAACGTCTTCCAGTGTGCCTGTAAATTTCTCTGCCCAGAGTAACGAGTCTGTCGTTGGGTTGATCAGCTTTGCGTTCACGCGGAGAGTGTTGCCGATGGTGCGTACGGTGCCTTCCATTACGTACTGCACGTTCAATTCGGAAGCTAGTTTCTTGAGATCATCCGTGGTGCCTTTGATTCGGATTGCTGAGGTTCGGCAAATCACCCGGAGGTGGGAGATTGCGGAAAGATCGGTGATCACTTCGTCGGTCAGACCGTCGCTGAAGATTTGGCCCTGGGCATCGGATCCAAGCGCAGTGAATGGGAGCACTACAATCGACTTCTCCTGCGTGACGCTTGCGATGGGCAGGATCTGGGCTGACATTCCCGATGCGGAAGAGTTACCACCTAGCCGGTCGAGGTCAACGATAAACGCATCCGCGCTCTGGTAGCGGTCCGTCCGATTCTTTGCCAGCGCGCGAAGGAGTACAGCGTGGGCCGCCGAGGGAAGCTCAGGACGATTTAGCAGGATGGATGGTACTTCGTCGTGCATGATTGAGTGCAGCACAACGTAAGAATTGGCCCCGGTAAAGGGAGGCTTACCGGCGAGCATCTCGTAGAAGACAACACCGGAAGACCATACGTCGCCTCGATGATCTGTTTCCTGCCCTTTGAGAAGTTCAGGCGGGAGATAGGCGACGGTACCCAGCAGCGCGTCCGTTTCAGTAAGGCATTCGGTAGTGTTGGCAAGCTTCGCCAATCCAAAATCAACAATCTTCACCTCTCCGCTGGCGGTCAGGATTACGTTGGAGGGCTTAATGTCACGATGGATTACACCGCGCTCGTGCGCGTGTTTGAGACCGCATAAAATGTTGCGCGTGATCGCCACGGCGGAGTTCAACTCCAGACGTCCGCGTTCGATGCGCGCGGACAGGGTTTCGCCATCGTAGTAGGCCATGACAAGTACGATCTGTCCGTCGGGAGTTTCCTCCACCTCATGGATAGTGCAGATGTTGGGGTGGTCGAGACTGGAGGCGGCGCGTGCTTCTCGTAGCAGGCGCTCTCTTCGGACCGTGTCTTTTACCAGATGTGTAGGTAGAAACTTCAGGGCGACCATACGCCTGAGTCGAACGTCTTCCGCCTTGCACACTACTCCCATGCCGCCGCGACCAAGTTCGTGGAGAACTCGATAGTGTGCAATCGTGCCTTCGGTCAAAGACTAACCTCCGTTAACTGCGAGCGGGTTTCGCAGTCGCTTTCATGTCTTCGAAGATGCGGATCAGGCCATCCGCGGTGGCGTATGCGCTGGTTGCAATCAGCGATTCGTGTTGTGGACTCAACGGTAGTGAGGCGACCGTGATTCGCAACTCTTTGAGATGCTCGATGTCGTCGGCCGCATGCTGGTGCAGGCAACGAAAGGTTTCACGAGGGAATCCGGTGCGTAGCTGGATTTCGTCCAAGTGCTCGGCCAGAGGCGGGTTTCCCTCAATGACGGCGAGATAGCCGAAGATGGCTGCAGGATGCGCGTGGTGAATCCAGCAGTATTGTGAGCCAACCAGCGAAGCAACAGTTGCCGAGGGCCAGCGGTTCGTAACCTTGGAGCGTTCCAAGCCACTGGCCACGAGATCATCCAGAAGCCACTCGTCATGGTGAGCTTCTTCTTTGATGTGTTCACCTAGGTAGGCAGCGATTTTAGCAGCGAGTAAGTCAGTGGGGGCGAGTTCGGAGGCGCGCTGGTAAGCCGCGCTCATCAAGGGTACGCTGCAACTCACGAGCGAATAGAGTTCGAGGAGAAACGAAGGGAAGAGCCGCGCAATGTCTCCAGCCGACCAGAACTGCTGGGCCGCAATATTCAAAAGCCGCTGAGAAAGTTCGATTTTTAACCACAACACTGAGCCGAGCGATGCTGAATGCTGCTCGTCGTTATCCGGTTGTGAACTCTGCAAACCTGACAGCCCAGCAACTCTATTCACGGAGCACCATTTCGCTAGCGGATCGTGCGCGCATACTGGCCAGCGAACCCGGGCTAACTACACGATGAAGTTTGGACGTATGTGATTTTTACCCTCAGCCGTCGGGCCCAGCTTTTGACGCAACCGGATAAGAACTGCGATCTCATCATCGTCAATCTTGTCGATGAGGGCCATCTCCTCGGGGCTAAAATGTTTTCGCTCGAGAATACCCGCGTCTTCCAGCTTTTTTAACTTCGCCTGTGCATCGGTCATTTGAAACCTCCTGATATTGAAGAACGATTCCGGTGGACAAAAAAGCCAGCTCTGAAGGAGAGTTCATCTAGTGATTAAAGGACTTATCGCGCACAGGGAACCATAATGCTATAGGGAAGTTCATATCCCAAGGTGATGTTTTATATGTCAGAGTGAGTCCCATTGTCAAACATCACTAAAGTTGCATCTGATAAAGAGAGTTCATGCACGTTCGTCGTACGGTGAACATAAAACTGTAGCGGTTGAGCTTAGTCGAGGGAATCAAGGATTGCTTACTTAGCTGCTTCAGAGCTCCGGCGGAGCCAGCAGGATATTCTCAACATAGATGGCTGTCAGTTTTGAAAATTCAGTTTGCAAGGCAAACATCAAATGCGAATCAGCGGAGTAGCGACGGCATATCCCAAGTATTGCTTCACCCAGAGGGAAGTAGCGGAAGCGTTGAAGTCGCAATGGGACGACAAGGTACCTAACCCGGGAATTCTAAGCCGGATGATGTTGCGAGTCGGGGTGGATCAGCGGCATTTCGTGCTTCCGCTTGACGGCTATCTTCCGATGGACACGTGGGGTAAGGCGAATAACGAATGGATCCATGCAGCCGAGGAACTGGCAGAGAAGGCCTTGCTGAAGGCGGTGGAAGCAGCCGGGCTAACCTTAGACAACGTCGGCGCCGTCTTTTTTGTTTCCGTGACGGGAGTAGCGAGCCCGTCGATTGAGGCGCGGCTCATCAACCGGATTAAATTGCCGCTGAACGTAAAACGAATACCGATCTTTGGGCTTGGATGTGTTGCCGGCGCCGCTGGAATCGCACGCGCCGCGGATTACGTCCGCGCCTTTCCGGAACAGGCTGCCGCGTTGATTTCGGTGGAGTTGTGTTCGCTGACCTGGCAGAGGGATGATCTCTCGGTAGCGAATCTGATTTCCTCGGCTTTGTTTGGAGATGGTGCGGCTGCGGTAATAGTGGCAGGTGCGGATTTGAAGACCGAGGGGCCACAGGTGCTGGCGACGTGTTCTTCGTTTTATCCCAACACCGAGGATGTAATGGGCTGGGATATTTCAGAGAAGGGCTTCCGTATCGTGCTTTCCCCCAGCGTGCCGGACATGGTTTTTCAGTACTTGGCCAGCGACGTCTGTAATTTCTTGAAGAGCAATGGGCTGACGAAAGCCGACATTCATAGCTGGATCATGCATACGGGTGGGCCGAAGGTTCTTGCGGCAACGGCCGAGGCCCTCAAATTACCCAAGGGGGCGCTGGATGCTTCCTGGGAAGCGTTGCGCAATGTCGGAAATCTTTCTTCGGCATCCGTGCTGGTTGTGTTGGAGAGTTTCGTGCGCGAACGGCGTCCCCCGGAGGGAAGCTATTCAATTCTGGCGGCTATGGGGCCGGGATTTTGCGCAGAACTCGTGTTGCTGCGCTGGTAAATCGGGTTCAGCAGTTGTCATTTTGGAATGCGGGCGAGCTCGTGGCCGTAGAGCTGGTTGTTGGGGAAATCGCGACTAAGTCCTGTCAGCAGAGTTCGTGCCGTGGTGCTGTCGTGATCACGGAGAGCGGCCACGGCGAGCAGCAGGCGGGCGAAGGGCGCGAGATAACGCCCATGAGAGGCGGTCATTTTGAGCCTTGCAACTCCGGCATCTTTGTCGGTTTCCGCTCCTCCCATGTGCAGCATCCAGCGTACGGGCGCGGGCGAAACTCCCAACAGATAATTCTCCACTCCCACGGCAAGGTACGCGTCGTAACAGGACGGGTCGAGTTGAAGCAGGCGCTGGGCTAGTTTGCGCGAGGTCTTCATATAGCCGAGGCTGGCGAGGTTCCGCTTTTCAATCATGGCGGCGTAATCGCTTCGTAATCCATTTGCCAACACCTGGGCCAGCAGGGCGTCGCGGTCATTGGGATTAGCGGCGAGAACCGGCTGGGTCAGGGTCTCCACGTGCGCAAGCTCGGACATGAAGGCATTGCGAAGGGCGAGGTCGGGCTTCGGCTTGCTTCGAGCGTCGAAACGCGAGTCATCGGTGAATAGCTCGACTTCCAGGATGTGAAGCCGATCGAACTCAGAAAACAGGTAGGCTGCCGCGTTGGAGACGTGGGGCAGCGGGTCGCGCTGGTGCTCTGACTCGCAAAACTGAAAGGTCTGGTGGGCTCCCGGAAAATCGAGGTTGTACATCTGGCGATAGCCAGCATCCACATCGCAAGTTGTAGCGGTTGCGCGCGCTGCAAAAACTGCGAGTGCCAGAAAGCACTGTGCCGCGAGCATCTTGTTCATGCCGGAACCTTGACCATAGATATTTGATGCTGGCTGCACTCGCCCGGTCGAGCTATCCGGGAAACTAACAAAAATCCCATTTTAGGATCATTCAAGACAAGAACCGGGGTGGTGCGAGATACAGCGTTTTGGGCAACGCAAAAGGCCCGGACGAATCCGGGCCCCTCGCGTTAGTGGGTATTAGTCGCTGGTGTAATAATCAACTGCGACCGGGCTTTCAAAAAGCGAGTAGTCGCGGGTGACGACCGTAATGCCGCTCTCGGTCACGAAGTACTTCTGGCGATCCGCCTCAGTGTCATAACCGATGACCGTACCCTCGGGAAGCTGCACGTCGCGGTCAATGATGGCTTTGCGGATGCGGCAGTGGCGGCCCACGTTCACGTGGCTGAACAGAATGCTGGAATCGACTTCAGAGTAGGAATTCACGCGTACATCCGGAGAAAGCACGCTGGTGCGGACGGTGCCGCCCGAGACAATGCATCCCTGGCTGATAACGGAATCGATAGCGAGGCCGGTGCGGCCCGGTTCGGCGAAGACGAACTTGGCCGGTGGATATTGACGCTGGTAGCCGCGGATCGGCCAGCTCTGGTCGTAGAGGTTGAAGACTGGGGAGACCGATGCCAGATCGATGTTGGCATCATAGTAGGCCTCAAGAGTTCCCACGTCGCGCCAGTAAAGCGCCTCTTTGCGATTCTCGTCGATGAAATTGAACGAGTACACCTTGTAGTCATCCACCATCCTCGGAAGGATGTTGTAGCCGAAATCGTGACGCGACTCCGTATCTTCGGCGTCCTTGAGCAGGGCGGGGATGAGCACATCGGTGTTGAAGAGATATATGCCCATGGAAGCAGAGATCATGTTCGGATTGTAGGGGGAACGCAGGTCCGTCTTCTTGGGCTTCTCCTGAAATCCGGTCACCCGTCCATCGTGTGCCAGCTCAACTACTCCGAACTGACGCGACTCGCTGGGATCGATGAGGATGGTTGCGAGGGTGACATCGGCTCCGGATTGTTGATGCTGCTCGAGCATCAACTCGTAGTTCATCTTGTAGATGTGGTCGCCTGAAAGGATGAGAACGTACTTGGAACGCTCACTGCCGATGGAATAAATATTTTGATAAACGGCATCGGCTGTGCCCTTGTACCAGTCTTCGCTGACGCGTTTCATGGGAGGCAGTATCTCAACGAACTCTCCGAGCTCGCTGGCCACAATTTGCCAGGCTTCGCGGATGTGGCGATTGAGCGAGAGCGCCTTGTACTGCGTGAGGATATAAACCCGGCGTAGGTTGGAGTTGATGCAATTGGAGAGTGTGACGTCGATGATGCGGTAGATACCGCCAAATGTAACGGCAGGTTTAGCCCGGTCGCGGGTGAGCGGATATAGTCGCTCGCCCGCGCCACCAGCTAGTAAAACTCCCAGAGTGTCCTTCATCTTCTATCCTGACTGAAGAGTTTTGAACTGAAGAGTGCGTGAGCGCAGCACGGAAACGTGTGCTGAATGAGTAAAGTTATAGTTCGAAATATGGCGCAACAGCAACAGAGGATGGTAGCACAGGAGACCAACCTCTTCAGAAGTTGAATGTGAGAACGCCGGTCCCCGCGCAAAGAGCGTTAAGCGGCCTTTTCGTTGCGACCGGGTTTGGGGTCGATTGAAATCCTGAGCGACTTGAGGAAACGAGCGTCCTGAGAGCTCATTTTCAACTCCGGTTCACCTTCCGAGGGTATGGTCAGAGCGGTCTCAGCTTCACGCTTATTGAATCCCACTGTAGCTTCCAGCACGACAAAGATGTCATAGCCGTCGGTTTTAATGCGGGAAATGACTTCTGCGATCTGCTCCGAGTCCGAAATAGATTCGTTGATAGCTTCCCCGAGCTGCTTCATGAGCCTTTCGAGTTTTTGATCCACAATAGATTCTCCGGTTGAAGGCCCTGCGTTATATTGGATGCCGCACCGGAGCTTTAAGGTTATTCGAGGGGTGTTTCTCAAAGTTTCAGGGCGAATTGCCCTAAATATGCGAGTTGTGACGAATGCCCCTGCCGGAGTGGCGGGTGGGGGCGTTACAATGCTTTCATGAGTGATGTACGGTCACCCGAAAGACAATCCTCGCTGGGCGCCATACTTGGCTCGGGCGCAGGAACAGCTTTCCGGCAGTTGCGCGGAGCACCGGGCCGAAACAAGCGGATTATTCGCGGAGTCCGTTCGGGTGCGACCGCGTTTCTCGGTTCGGTGATGGGTACGCTTCGTGTGTTGTTTTTGGAAGTAAGCGGATTTGTATTCCTTTGCTTTACCGTGATTATCGTTAGCGCCTTCCTCCGTGAATACAAGAAATATGCGATCCACCAGGTTGGATTGGAGCGGGTCGTGCTAGCTGGAGCTATTGGCGCAATGTTTCTCTATTTTGGATTGAGTTCCTTCTGGCGAGCACGCCGGAAGCGTACGAGAATTTAAGCCCTGAGGCCTTGCCAATGTCTGAAAAAGCAGCAGCGACTAAGAAGCCGGAAAAAGTTTTTCAAACTACATCCCACATCGTCGTCAACCCTTATTACACTCCAGTCGAGTTGGCTGACTTCAACTACGAGCAGGAACTGAATGCACCGGGCAGTTTTCCCTATACTCGTGGCGTGCAGCCGACGATGTATCGCGGACGGCTTTGGACAATGCGTCAATATGCCGGCATGGGCGATGCGGAAGAGAGCAATAAGCGCTACCGCTTCCTGTTGAGCCAGGGCACGACCGGATTGTCGGTGGCCTTCGATTTGCCAACGCAGATTGGCTATGACAGTGACAGCCCGTTTGCGCTCGGCGAAGTTGGCAAAGTGGGCGTGGCGATCGACACGATCGAGGACATGCAGCGTCTGTTCGACAGCATCGACCTGGAAAAAGTCACAACTTCGATGACCATCAATTCTTCGGCGGCGGTGCTGCTGTCGCTTTATGTCGCGGTTGCCAAGCGCAACGGATTCGATACGAAGAAGCTGGGTGGCACGATCCAGAACGACGTACTGAAGGAATACATCGCGCGTGGAACCTATATCTATCCTCCGGCGGCAGCGATGCGGTTGATCACCGATATCTTTGCGTATTGCAATGAAAACGTGCCGGAGTGGAACACGATTTCGATCAGCGGTTATCACATGCGCGAAGCGGGATCGACCGCGGTGCAGGAAGTGGCATTCACGCTGGCCGACGGCATTACATATGTGCAGGCGGCGGTTGATGCGGGGCTGGATGTGGATAAGTTTGCTCCGCGGCTCTCATTCTTCTTTGCCTGTCACAACAACTTCCTGGAGGAGATTGCAAAGTTCAGGGCGGCACGCCGCATGTGGGCAAAGATTATGCGCGACCGCTTCGGCGCCAAGAATCCCAAATCGCTGATGCTGCGTTTCCACACGCAAACGGGCGGCTCGACGCTGACGGCGCAACAGCCGCAGAACAACATTGTGCGCACGGCGTTGCAGGCGTTGTCTGCGGTACTGGGCGGCACTCAGTCGCTACACACGAACTCCTTCGACGAGGCGCTTGCGTTGCCAACGGAAGACTCGGCACGCATTGCTCTGCGCACCCAGCAGATTATTGGATATGAGAGCGGCGTGACGGCTGCGATTGATCCGATCGCCGGGTCGTATTACGTCGAGACGCTGACGAATGAAATTGAAAAGCGCGCGGGCGAGTATCTAGGAAAAATCGACGCCATGGGTGGAACGTTGAAGGCAATCGAACGCGGCTACGTGCAGCAGGAGATTCAGAATGCCGCCTACGAGTTCCAGAAGTCGGTGGATAGCAAGGAACAGATCCTGGTGGGGGTGAATCAGTTCCAGGTTGAGCACGAAAAACCTGTAATGCTGCTCAAGATGGATCCCGAGTTGGAGCGCCGTCAGGTAGAGCGCTTGCGGGCATTCCGCGCCAAGCGCGATCAGGGAGTTGCAGACGCAGCAGTGCGTAAGGTGGACGAGACAGCACGCGACGGTGGAAAGTTGATGCCGGTAATCGTGGATGCTGTTGAGAAAAACGCTACCGTCGGCGAAATCTGCGACGCGATGCGCAAGGTGTTCGGCGAATACAAGGAAGTCATGGTCATCTGAGTCAGAAAAGGCACCCAAAGCGAAGGGCGCGGAATTCATCCCGCGCCCTTCGCTTTGGAAGAAATCGTACACTCTCCGTATCGACGAATAGTTCTGGCTCATCGGGGCAGCCCTCTGGATTCCGGCGAAGATCTGTGAATTTTCTTTCATGCTTGACAGGGCGGACCATATTCCTGTAGAAACGCAGGATGATGTTGAGCGCGATTCTCGTTATTACGGCCATGGCCATGTGTATGCACACGATGTGCATGCGAACCGCCGTGGCGCTCGAGAATTCGCGAAAGCTTAGATAAACACTAGCAAAGCGACATCAAGAGTTTCCAAAGACCCACGGCGGAGAGCCTGGGTCTTTTCTGTTTTGCACAAAAAATTGGAAGAGGAGCATACGCGATGCCTGAGAACGAGAAGAAACAACAGCTTGCCACAATTGCCGTACACGGCGGTCAGAGCGCGGATAAGACCACGAAGGCACGCGCGGTGCCTATTTACCAGACGACCAGCTATGTGTTTGATGACAGCGATCATGCCGCTCGGCTTTTTGGGTTGCAAGAATTCGGAAATATCTATACCCGCATCATGAATCCGACGACCGATGTTTTCGAGAACCGGATTGCGGCGCTGGAAGGCGGCGTGGCTGGTTTGGCAACGGCTTCGGGACAGGCGGCGGAGACCCTGGTGATCACGACGCTGGCGGGAGCTGGAGATGAGATTGTCTCGACGACCTCGCTCTATGGCGGCACCTATAACCTGTTCCACTACACGCTTCCCCGGTTGGGAATCGTCGTGAAGTTCGTCGATGCAGACGATTTTGACGGATTGAGGGCAGCGATCACTGAGAAGACCAAGGCGCTTTACACGGAGACCCTCGGGAATCCGAAGCTGGACGTAGCGGATATCGAAACTCTGGCGAAGATCGCGCATGAACATGGGATTCCGCTGGTGATCGACAACACCTCGGCCTCTCCGGCGTTGACGCGTCCGATCGAGTGGGGCGCGGATATCGTGGTGAACTCCGCGACGAAGTTTATCGGCGGACATGGAACGACGATTGGAGGAATCATTGTGGATGCGGGCCGCTTCGACTGGACGGCATCGCCGCGATTTAAGCGCGACTTCGTCGATCCCGACCCCAGCTACCACGGCATCAGCTATACGACTGCGTTTGGCAATCTGGCGTTCATTTTGAAGGCCCGCGTGCAGGGATTGCGCGACACGGGAGCGGCGCTGTCGCCGTTCAGTTCGTTCCTGCTGTTGCAAGGCGCAGAGACGCTGCATCTGAGGTTGGAGCGCCATTCGGAGAACGCGTTGAAGGTGGCGAATTACCTGGAGACGCATCCGGGGGTGGAGTGGGTGAATTATCCGGGGCTGGAGTCGAGCAAGTACTATGCCCGCGCCAAGAAGTATCTACCGACGGGACAGGGTGCGCTGGTTACATTTGGCATCAAGGGCGGATACGAAGCTGGACGCAAGTTGATCGATTCGGTGAAACTGTTTAGCCACGTGGCAAATATCGGGGATGCAAAGTCTCTGATCATCCACCCCGCATCTACGACTCACCAGCAATTGTCAGATTCCGAGCAGGCCGATACAGGCGTTACGCCGGAGTTGGTGCGGCTTTCGGTCGGAATTGAAGATGTTCGCGACATTATCGACGACCTTGCGCAGGCGATTGAAGCGGCGAACGGGACGAAGCATACGGTTCCCGAGCCGGCACGGCGGGGAGTAGGAAAATAATCATGGCAACGAACTTAGCCAAACTTCACTTAACCCAAGGCACGGTTTCAATCACCAAGCGATGTCCGTTTGAGTTGGAGAGCGGCAGAGCTTTGGCGAGCGTGAACCTGCGATATGCGGTCTATGGTGAGCCGAACGAGGACTGTAACAATGTAACGCTGGTCTGCCACGCGTTGTCGGGTTCGGCGCGGGTGGACCAGTGGTGGCCCGATCTGTTGACCAGAGTCTTTGATCTGGAGCGCGAGTGCGTGGTGTGCTTCAACGTGATCGGTTCCTGCTACGGCTCAACCAGCGCTGCTTCGCTGGATCCGGCGACGGGTAAGCCCTACGGCGCCACGTTTCCACAGGTCACGGTGCGCGATTGGGTGCGCGCGGAAAAGATCGGATTGCAGGAATTGGGCATCCGGCATTTGAAGACGGTGATTGGGCCTTCGATTGGCGGAATGCAGGCGTTGCAGTGGGCAGTGGAGTTTTCGGAATGGGTGGATCGGGTGGCCGCCATGGGAACGACGCAGCTCAGTGCGCTTGGATTGGCATTGAATCATCTGCAGCGAGAGGCGATTCGACTGGATCCGGAATGGCGCGGCGGTGATTACTACGATGGGCCGGGACCGCGTGCGGGACTGGCGCAGGCTCGCGGAATCGCAATGTGTACTTACAAGTCCGCCGAACTGTTCCACGAACGCCACGGACGCAAAGCGGACCGCAAGGGCACTGCGCCGTGGGCGTCGGAGGAAGGACGCTTCGATATCGCGGGGTATCTTGAATACCAGGGAAAGCTGTTTTGGGAGCGCTTTGACGCCAATGCGTATCTGACGATTACGCGGGCGATGGACCTGTTTGATCCGGAAAGAGATTGGGACGGCAAGGCCTGGGAACGGGTGCGTGCGAAGGTGTTGCTGTTTGGCATTTCGAGCGACGTGCTGTTTCCCGAAAGCGATGTGCGCAGGTTTGCCGAAGAGCTTCGCTCGGCGGGAGTGGATTGTCAATATGAAGAGATCGTCTCTTCGCATGGACACGATTCGTTTCTGGCTGAGCCGGACAAATTGATTGGCGAACTCAAGAGTTTTGTTGGCGACGATGGGGCTGCACTCGACTCTTTTCGCAGAGTTGAGATCGGCGTAGGAGAAGGAGAGCGCAATGGCGAACTTGCCTGAGACATTGCTCGACAGCGTTCCCTCAAACAAAGCCTTCGGACGCCCGAAGGTTTTGTTTTGTCAGGAGCAACGGTGCGTTTGTGCATCCATCTACATCATTTTCATTTTGACGTAACGCTGAATGTCTCCCCGGAAGAAAAACAGTCCATAGATAGTTGCGGCAACGGTTCCCCATTTCACTGCATTCCTGACGGACATAACATCTCCTTCGAGCGGGCTAGGCCGCTGTTGTTCTTTGATTGCGTGCGATGATTTCTTCGGTCAAGCGGATGGCCTCATCCACCGCGGCTTGCACGGGTTCGCTGAGGCCTGTTGCTCCACCTTCATCGGCATCCACGCTTGCGGGTTGACAGCCCACGATCAGCATGGGGCACACCTTACCTCCGAGGCTGCTGACGAGTTGAAGGACGCTTACGGGATTCATGGTGTGAGCATCGAATCCGGCGGCGGGCCGATCGCCACTCTTGGGTAATTCGGGCTCGATGAGATAAACCGTGCCGGGTGCGTCATTGAGAGGAACAGCATCGACCAGGATCGCTAGCTCCCATGGTTCCATGAGCGCGTAGGCAAGGTCATAGCTGCGGATTCCGAAATCCATCACGCGGACATTGCCGGGCAAGGTGCGGCGTGCGAGGCGCTGCACAACTTCGAGTCCGAAGGCATCGTCGCCGAGAAAGATGTTGCCGACTCCGGCTACGAGAATCAAATTGCGAACGTCATCGTTCATCGGGAACCTCGCCGAGGCGTGACAGGGGTGCGACTTCGTCGGGAGAAAAGAAAAAGCGGTGTCCGGGTTGGCGCATCATTCCGAGGTCGCGTCCGGGGTCGTCTTCGAGCACAACCGCGAGATGCATGCGGTTGTCGAAGTCGCACTCGATGGCTTCGATGATTGCTATCTTGCCGCGGAGCGCCATGTCCATGATGTCGGCGGTCTTCTGCGGACAGAGTCGCACACGGTCTCCGAGCTTCACCTTGAAGCCGAGGATTGCGATGCTTTCAACAGGCTTGTGGTCGGGCTCTTCGACCAGCGGATTCCAATCTACATTCCACTCCGTCATGGTTTCTCACTTGTCGGACGCATACCGCGGATGGTGCCATGCGTCCTCATCAATTGCTCACGTGCGTTTTGCTCGGTGCGATCGAGGAGATAGCGGGCGCGTTCGTCGGCAAAGCGCATCTCGCGTTTTTCTTCGTCGGTCAGGGTCAAGATGCGCAAGGTGAGCATCTCGTCCATTTCGGTGGCGTCAAAGAAATCGTGGGAACTCTCGGGCGCGATTTGCGGGTAATCGTAGAGAACGATTGGGGAGCAGAGCAGCATGTCGTGTTCGGGAGCTTCGCCGACAAGAACGGGGAAGTTGCCGATGTTATTGCAGGCGGCCACGGCATCGTGCAGAGCGTCAGGGGGATCGAGGAGGGAGACGAAGCTTGCCCCGTTGGCGGAGAGGACGGTATGGGCCGAGAGTAGAGAAATCAGCAGGGCGAAGTTGCGGTCGGGCGCGTCATGCGGGGACGCAGTGTCGTTCGTGACATCGATGGAAAGCTTAAGTACGCCATCGCAAATCTGCTGGGACGAGGCGGCGATTGAGCCAGTGACTTCGTGCTGTGTGCGAACGATATTTCCGGCTAACTCGCCGGCACGGTTGTGCAGGAATTCTGTCTCATGACTGCCGGGAAAGCTGAAGTGAAACTGCGGGCTGGAAGTTGCGGGCAGACGTAACTTGAATTTTACGGAGCGCGCGGTGACTTCATCCCAGCTCTCGATGAGACGATTATCGACGAGCAGAGATGGCACGGGTTCGAAATCTGTGGTGGGAGAATCTTGCAGAGCACGCGCTACCTGGCGCGCGGACAAGTGCAGGAAGCGAAGCTCGATCTGAAGCTCGGCATTGTTCGCGGTTTCGACAAGGAATTCCGAATGCATGGTGCGGCGCTCGGTGCCGCGACTTACTTCGGGATAGGCCGGAGGATAGAGAATGCCGAAGGTCCAGCGCTGCCGGTTTTTGATGGCGGAGGGCCGGTATGGGTAGAGCATGTGGCCTTCGAAGAGGACGGCATCGGCGACCTTGCAGGCGATCTCGCGATTCACGATTTCACCTCCTCGGTCAGTTCAAGCATGCGCTCGACAGTTTGTTCCCATGTTGGGATTCCGTATCGCGACTTGAACTTGTAGAGCTTCTCGAAGACTTCTCGCTGGAGGCATAGCCAGGCGGTGTTGGGATAGTAGAGGTTCATCATCTCTTTCCACACTTGAGCGGGAAGGCGGTAGCTGGCCTCGCTGTTCCAGGGAATTTGCGCGATCTGGAGGCCCATGCGTCCGGAGTGAAAGATGGTGCCGCTGAAGAGAAGAGTGGTCGGAATCTCGCCAGCTTCGAGTCCGAAAAGGTACTTCGTTACTGCTACGTTGAAGTCGAAGGTGCATGGAACGGGAATGTTGATAACAGTGCTACCGCCGAAGGACGGTACGTTGACGTTGGCGTTAGTCCAGAGCAGGGAGTGAACGGATTTGCTCCAGCGCTCAGGCTCTCCGAAGAGATCCTTCATTTGCGCCTGCTCTTCAGGCGTGTAGCGGCGGCGCACGGGTTCGATCTGAACTTGAACACGCAGGGCAATGGATTGGATGGGCTGATTTTCGGAGTCAGTTACGCGCACCTTGAACGAGATCAAGGGAGAGGCCGAATGCGGCGTGGCCTCTGCGGTTTCGACCTGGAATTGCAGATTAGGCACTCTGCGCCTCGCGGCTCAAATGTTTGAGTTCGTCGAAGTAAAGATCGATTTCTTTCCATACCTCAAGGCCCCCGGAAAGGCCGCGCCAATGGGTTCGGATGATACCGACGAGGCGGAAGCACTGATCGATCGGTGCGCGGTAGTACATCGGAGTAGTCGTGAGACGGTTGACCAGCAGGGCTTCTACGTCAGGCTCAAACTTGTTGAGCACGGGATTGCGTTCGACGATGGAGTTCCAGTACTCGAGGTCGAGCGAAGACTCCATGGCTCCGCCGGGGCTTGGATAAAGAGCGATTATCCGCCGGGCGGCGCTGCTGTGGAGGAAGAAAGCGAGGTTGATGGGAATCAGGAGACTGTCCCACTCCTGATTCTCCATGATGAAGCCGTGCAGGCGCTGGGAGTCGCGCGGGATGCGGCGATAGCGCTGTCGGGCATTGCCTTCGAAGAGAATGGCGCACGGTTCGCAGGCGCACACGACCTCTCGCTTTTCCACCTCCAACAGATGCTGGTGCTGCGGCGGCACCGCAGCAGCACAGAGTTCGCAATGCTCGACCTTGACTCCTGGCTTGCGTACGAACTTCTGCAACGTAGCGATTGATCGCCGTCCGGTTTGATCGTTCACTGTGCCCATGCCCTTCTGCTGAGGCGCATTGCGGTTAAGCTGGCGGAAGGTGTGGCATTCTGGGATCGATCGGTGCGCGACGATTGGCGTTGATGCCGGTGGAATCACGGGCTGTGCGAGTTTTGCCTTCGCGTCCAACCTCCTTATGTCCGTTGTAGGCCCATTCTTCTGCGCGCTTGGTTCCGGGGGTATGCGAACTGATGTCAGGCCGCGGATTCTTCATAGTTCTTCTCCTCTTTCATGGCTGGCTGGATCAGGTTGAGTGGCACGAATCCATTGGCTACGGGCGTGGGTATGCCCTCGACGACGACTTCGATGACATCGGGAGCGGCTTCAAGGATGGCCTGCTCAATCGCGTTCTTCAGCATTTCAGATGAAGAACCGCACCCGTGGCCTGAGCTCTGGAGTTTTACTCGCACGACGGAATCGGAAACGCTGACGAACTCTGCGCTGCCGCTGTATCTGCGGAGTTGAGGAGCCGCATTCTCGATTGCCGCTCTGACGCGACCTTCGAGTGACACAGGATGGATGCCGTAGAGAACTAGCATCCCGCAGATCAGCGGATCGCTGCCGAGTTTGGTGAGCGATACACGTCCCGCTTCGGTGGGATTGAGTACCTCAACCACGCGGGACAGGACCGCGCCGTGAAGGTCCATTATCGATTGCAGGAGTTCGAGCGCGGTATCGCGGGCGTCGGTGGCCGTAAGTTCGGAGACGCGTTGCACCATTCGTTCGATCTGCTCTGCATGCGCCTGAAACTCGCGATTGTCGATGGTACTCATTTCTTTCCCTCCACACCGAACATCGGTGAGTGGCGAGCTTCAACGACCTTGCCATCCCCGACATACATGTGAACACCGCAGGGCAAGCACGGATCGAAGCTGCGGACGGCGCGCATGATGTCGATGCCTTTGAATTTGTCGGGGCCGTTCTCCTCGAATAGAGGAGTGTTCTGCACCGCATCCTCATAAGGACCGGGCGTGCCGTAAATGTCACGCGGAGTCGCATTCCAGCAAGTTGGCGGGTACGGATGGTAGTTAGCGATCTTACCTTCACGGATGACGACGTGATGCGACAACACACCGCGTACGGCTTCATGGAAGCCGCAGCCGATGGCCTCTTCGGGAACCTTGAAGGGTGCCCACGTCTTGCTGTTTCCGGCGAGAAGCTCCTGCATGGCTTGTTCGCAGAAATAGAGAGCTGCCGCCGCCGCATATGCCTGGAAGTAGGTGCGCGCACGGTCGCGTTCGATGGCATTGCTCCACTTCGGGATCTTCCATTCGAAGGTGGTTTCCGGGTGAACCGCGCCTTTGGGCAGAGTGATCCTGACGCTCTGTCCGGTGGCCTTGACGTAGCCAATGTCCACGAGTCCGGAGAGCGCGGTGGCCCAGAGTCGAGCAAGCGGGCCGCCGCCGGTGTCGAGGGCTAGGTGATCGCCGGTTCGCTTGTCGTACCAGCGAGGGGCCATCACCCAACTGTAGTTCGCGTTGAAATCACGCTTCTGCGGGCGCGGGGTGGTGGTTTGATTCCACGGATGACGCTTATCGACCGGATTGCCGAGCGGATCGGTTTTGACGAAGGTTTCTTCGTTCTGCCAGTCATCGTAGAAAGAGCTGCCCAGCAGAATTCGTATCCCAAGATTGATATCCACAAGGTCATTGGTAACAAGTTTGCCATCGACGACGATGCCGGGAGTGACGAACATGTGTCGTCCCCAGTTGGACATGTTCTCGTACTTGTAATCGACCACATGCGGGTTGTTGAACGCGCCCCAGCAACCGAGCAGGACACGCCGCTCCCCAACCTTTTCGTATCCCGGTAACGCTTCGTACCAGAAGTCGAAGAGATCGTCGTGCAGGGGCAGGCACTTTTTCATGAACTCGACATACTTCATGAGGCGGACAAGATAGTCGGTGAACAACTGCACGGTGGCTACGGTTCCGACTCCGCCGGGGTAGAGGGTGGAAGGATGAACGTGACGCCCTTCCATCAGGCAGAACATCTCGCGAGTCAGGCGGCTGATGACCAGCGTCTCGCGATAGAACTCGCCAGTGAAGGGATTGAGCGCGGTCATGATGTCCGCGATAGTCCGATATCCGTGCTTGTCGGCATTAGGTGCCTGCGTATGTTGTGCTTTATCCCAAACGCCAGGATTTGTCTCTTTGACCATCTCCTCGCAGAAATCCACGCCAACAAGATTGTCCTGGAAAATGTTGTGGTCGAACATATACTCGGCAGCTTCGCCGAGATTGATTATCCACTCGCCCAACACCGGAGTCTTGACACCAAAAGCCATGTTTTGCGCATAACAGGCGCAGGTGGCGTGATTGTCGCCGCAGATGCCGCAGATGCGGCTGGTAATGAAGTGGGCATCACGCGGGTCTTTACCCTTCATGAATATGCTGTATCCGCGGAAGATCGACGAAGTGCTGTAGCATTCGGCTACCTGCTTGTTTTCGAAATCGATCTTGGTGAAGATTCCGAGGCTACCCACGATGCGGGTAATGGGGTCCCAATTCATCTCCACCAGGTTTCGTTTCTTGGCCGGAGTTTCGTTCAGTACGTCTGTTATCGTTCCCATGTCGATCCTCTCCGCTCAGGCAGCTTTGCGATGCGAATGTGATTGGTATGCACCGGGTTTGGGCTTGTACCCGGTGATGAGCTCGCGACCGCGACGGCGCCACTCGGGTTCGCCGTTGACGGTGTTGTTTGTAATGGCTCGAAGCGCCCGGATCATCTTGCCGTACAGGGTGAGTGCGGCTGTGGAGAAGCGTGCTCCGGAAGGCTCATCCATGAATGGCATGAACATGTCGGGAAATCCGGGCATGGTACATCCGATGCAGATGCCGCCTACGTTGGGACAGCCGCCGACCCCGCGCATCCAGCCCCGCTTGGTCACGTTGCAATTGACGACCGGACCCCAGCAGCCGACCTTTACCAGACACTTCGGCGTGCCATACTCGATGCCGAAATCATCCTGCTCGTAGTAGGCAGCTCGGTCGCACCCTTCGTGGACGGTCTTGCCAAAGAGCCACGTAGGACGGAGCTGCTCATCGAGCGGAATCATGGGGGCAAGTCCGGCTGCCTGGAAGAGAAGGTAGAGCAAGGTCTCCATGAAGTTATCCGGCTGCACAGGACATCCGGGAACGTTGACGATGGGCAGTCCTGCTTTGGAGCGCCACTGCCAGCCGAGGTAGTCGGCTAGTCCCATGGCGCCCGTGGGATTGCCTGCCATGGCGTGAATGCCTCCGTAAGTAGCACAGGTACCGGCTCCGACGACGGCGAGAGCTTTGGGCGCAAGACGATCGATCCATTCGCAGGTTGTGATTGGCTGACCTGTGTCGGGGTTTGTTCCTTGAGCAGCCCAGTAGCCCTCTTGCTTAATCTCTTCGTTTGGAATGGAGCCTTCGACGACCAGTACGAAGGGATCGAGTTCTCCGCGTTCTGCCTGATAGAAGTACTTCATGAAGTCGTCACCGACTTCGTAGGCGAGCACGGGATTGTGCAGGTGAACTTTGGGCAACCCAGGAATGGCTCCCATGACCACATCCTCAATGCTGGGCTGTTCGGCGGCGGTGACAGATACCGAATCGCCATCACAGCTGAGGCCAGCGGTAAGCCAAAGAATGTGGACATCGCTCACTGCAGGCTTTGTGCCGAACGAGAGAGCTTCTGCAGGCATGTTGCGCTCCTTTCAACGGAAAGGCGTCGACCGTCGCAGGGACGCGGTCAGCGCATAGGGTCGCGAGGTGGTGAACCCCAGACAATTTGTGCTACATAGCGGTAATCGAGAGACGAGATGCTGATATGCACGCAACGACGCCGCCAATCACGCTGTGCATTGTGAACGACGCTTAAGATGGTGGACACTCGCAGTGAGATGCCTTACGTTGTTCCGGTAGTGCGGTCGGCGGAGCACCCGCTGAATACGCTCCGTGATGTTCTGCACATCTTGGTGAGGAAACACACGATTGATTCCAGAACGCATGTTGCCGGTTGACGAGAGCTACACGAAGACTTCTAATTTAATCCTGTGAATTCTGATTCGAAATAGATGGGTGGAGTGTACCTTGGACCGCGGAAAACTTGTGAAGCTTCGCCGTTTGTCGCAGGTCGGCTTCATCCTTCTATTTCAGTTGCTGCTGGCGCTAACGGAATTCCGCATCGAAGCTTCACATTGTTCGCCCGCGCAACTCCCATCTCGGCTAAACGCATAATAAATTCGGAGGGTCATGATGCCATATGTCAGCGTTGAGAATTCGCCTCTTGCGCGACGCGCTGCGAAAATCCACTACAGGGAATTTGGAACGGGGATGCCGCTTGTTTTTCTGCACGGTGGGTGGGGTTATCACATCTATCCCATCAACAAGCAACTGCATGAACTGAAGAATTATCGAGTACTAATTCCTGATCGGAGCGGTTATGGACTTTCCACGAAGCCGGCCGAATTTGGCTGTGACTTCCATATTCGCGCGGCTCAGGAGACATTCAAATTTCTCGATGCGCTGGAAATTCGAGAAGCGTTGCTTTGGGGGCACAGTGACGGCTCAGTAATCGCGTCCCACATGGGACTGATTGCTCCGGATCGCTGCCGTGGCTTGATTTTGGAATCTTTCCACTATTTCCGGAGCAAGGTTTCCTCTCGCGAATTCTTTCAGACCATGGTGTCCTCGCCTGAGAGCTTTGGTGCTCGCATTTCGGCCGTGCTCGCATGCGAGCACGGAGAGGATTACTGGCGGGAACTAATGCAGATTGAGGGAAAAACGTGGTTGGAGATTGCGAAGCAGGCCGATGCAGGATATAAGGATCTCTTCGATGGCAGGCTTGGCGAACTGAGAGTTCCTTCGGTATTTATCCATGGCGCTCGCGACCCTCGTACCGACCCTGGAGAACTGGCGGCAGTACAAGCAGCACTTCCGGCGGCGGAAATTCGAATCATAAAGACCGGAGAGCACTGCCCTCACACTGAGAAAAGCGCTGCCGCAGATTTTACTAACAACCTCGTCCAGGCCCTGTCAATGTTGAATAACTGTAATAAGTAAGTACTAGAATGAGATATCTCGAAACGCTCCAACGCAGCAACGGGTGCGGCACGAATTCAGAGTCACAGTTTCAGGAGAAGGGATGACAGGAAGTGAAGCGAGCAAGTTTACATGGCCACAGAATCGATGGTTGGCTGGCTCCACATTCCGAGTAAACGACCAGAGATCACATAGCAATGCCGCCGTTGATAGCCAATTCCTGACCGGTGATATAGTCGCCATCCATTGCCAGGAATGCGGCGGCTTTCGCTATCTCCTCGGGTCTGGCAAGACGTCGCATTGGGATCTTGGCGCAGATCTTGTTCAGGACCTCCTCAGGCATTGCAGCAACCATCTCCGTGCCCGTATAGCCAGGGGCTATGCAGTTTGCCGTGATGTTGTGTTTCGCCATTTCCAAAGCCAACGCCTTCGTGAAAGCGGCGATGCCTCCCTTGCTAGCCGCATAATTGGCCTGCCCGAAACCACCGACTTGCCCAATCAGCGAACTGATGTTGATGATACGTCCAAACTTTTGCTCAACCATGACCGGCAAAACAGCACTGGTGCAATAAAAAGTGCCATTCAGATTGACGTTAATCACGTGAGCCCAGTCCTCATCGCCCATTTTGCTCAGCGACTTATCCCGTGTTATTCCGGCATTGTTCACCAGGATGTCAATTCGCTTCCACTGTGACATGACTTCCTCTACCACCTTGTGGGCTTCGCCGCTCGATGAAACGTCGCCCTGAACCAACATGCAGACTGCACCGAAGGCGCGTAGCTCTTCGGCAAGCGTTTCAGCGCAAGATTTGCTGGTTTTATAATTTATAGCAACCCGCGCACTGCGATGCGCGAGTTCAATCGCGATGGCTCGCCCGATGCCTCGCGACGCTCCAGTAACAAGGGCCACCTTACCTCCCAGTGCACCCGTGCGCCTTTCCTTGCGGTTAGTAGTCCACTCTTCCGCCGCCATCCATTCCCCCTTTATCGACTCAGCTTTGTTGCAAACGACAGCACGAGATACAAGTCGCACTCACTGCGGCATGGAAGATAACACGAAGTCACGTAAGTTCCTTCGTAATTACAGCAGTCTTAATGTTTTCTAACCTTAATCCAAAGCTTAATACCTTATTTTTCCTGCTTGGTGCTCTGCTATTCATCAATGCTTGGCGAAAATGTAGCTTAAGATATCGCCACTT